>Ga0315322_10000611_pt1 | contig 26730 bp, 5 predicted proteins | sample M110021515metaG_FD_203461 | JGI IMG/M metagenome (GOLD analysis project Ga0315322, IMG submission 203461) | Ammonia-oxidizing marine archaeal communities from Monterey Bay, California, United States - M1 100m 21515 | ecosystem: Environmental > Aquatic > Marine > Intertidal zone | place: USA...
TGGACCTGATCCGATGTATCTGGTCGGACCGGGAGTGCGTTTCCTACGCTACCGTACTCGACGAGTACTACGAGGTGGATGGCGAAGACGGCCCTGAGATGGCAAAGAAAAAGAGATTTCGTGATTCGAAAACCGTCCCGTTTGTGATTCGCAGCGAGTTCGGGGCGGCAATGGTGAATTCTGATGTGATACCCGTTATGTCCGAATTCCAGTCAGACTGGAAGCACTACAAGGACGAAGAGTCTCGCGACGCGAAGCACCGAGAAAGGCTGCGGCGATTTGGTCGGCGCTACGATGACGAGCATTACTATGACGAAGAGTCTCGTAACCCGTCAGCTCGATTTCACGAGATCTTCCGATCACTCTACGGTCGCTCTTCCAGGTCTTTGTTGAAGAAGCAGGGACAACTCAGGCAAAGCTACTGCGATCTGCTGCCTGGCCAGCACGTGTCGATTCTGGGAAGGATGACGGTTCAGAGTACAGGCGGGCGTGAAGAGGGATGTTTTCTGGACGGTGGCAAATTCAGCACGCGACCAGATCCGGACTTTAAAATGCCGCGGCTGCTGAAGTGGTTTTTACTCTTGTTATATGCTTTCATCATACTCGTTCCTCTCCCGTATCTGCTCATTACGAAGCTGCCGGAATAAACAAAGGGACGGAGCACCACGCAGGGGCAAAATGCTTTGCTCGTCGACTGTCGAGAGTCATCAGTCTGGTATGTCGCGGCATGCTGAATGATTCTACCCGAGAATTCGAAGAATGGTCGGAGTAAGCGGCCACCTGGCTGAGAGCAGGCGAGATCAATTCGTTTGGCCACTGCCCGACACTTGTTCTGTGCCTTGCGAAACGCCTCAACCGGCAAGAGACCGTCCGGCAATGGCTGTGGAGTATGCCACTGCACTTCCGTAGCTTCCGGCGGCCGTGCTACTTCTGGGTGTATCGCAACTTCATCTCGCCAATTCATGTAGTCACATCTTTTCCGAACGCCGGATGTTTCTCACCCGATCGAACCCGGGATTCGAGACCCGCCTGAAACTCGGCACACACCATTCCCTGACGCGAAACACAGAACAGGCCGAGCGGTTGCTCAAGGCCGCCATCACTGACTGTCAGTCACTCAGCGACCAGGCCCCGGCGAATGCCCTCCTCCAGGTCGCCCGCACCGGCTGGACGCTTGCCGACCTGCAACGACGCCAGAACCGCCCGGAAGAAGCCGTCGAGCAACTTCAGGCCGCCCTGAAGAACCTCGAATCCTTCATCAACCAGAACGGCCGAGCCGGCATCTCAAACGGCCTCCTCGTCGGCCTCTATCGCCGCGTGGCAACGTTCTACGAAGAATCAGGAAAACCTGATCTCCCGACGGAAGCCCGAACCAAGGCAGACGCGTTCAGGAAAGCTTCCTGAAATGCACCCATCGCGAACAGAGCAGAACGATGGATACCAACTTGCACTTCATTGCCGCGCCAAAAAACTGTCCATCGCATGCTTGGTGGCACTTCAGGTCGTCAATCAATTCGGGCTGGACGCAAGGCGTTGTCGTCTGATCGATGGCGAGATAATGGCCACTCCGATCTCGAATGCATCAAACCGTGCGCGCGTCGGTCGACAAACCCCAAGGTAGATTCGTGTTCATTTCGATTCCCGAGTCGCGGCGATCCTGACAATCCGTAGCGTCCCCTCGCACGGTAAGCGGAAGTGGCTGGAGAACTTAAAGCAAGACCGGCAACTCTTTCCGTAATGATCGTTTTTACGTTTATGAACTGAACCGCAAGAATTCCGCGGCATGGTCCCATCCCGTTCCATGATCCTGTCGTTCGACCGTTGGAAGAGGCTTTTCCAGCCTGCTTTACGATTCGGATGCCTGACTGTCGCAGTCTGCCGCTGTGTCTTGCCGTTTTCTGACATCTCTGTCTCCGCGTACCTGAGCCGCCGATTGCTCCTTTTTCCTCTGCTGGGCAGTATCTGCGTTGACTGATTTCTGCACAGATCGGGTTTTTCCGTCCTCAAAAGGCAGGAACTGAAATTTTTCCCGCGAACTTTCAGACCTTGAATCTGACCGAATTGAAGCCGTATCTCGCGGACGATTGCGGGGGGGATTTCGATCCGATTTCTGAGGTTTCTCCGAGTTCTCGCGTGGAGTCTCATTCCGTGATTCCGACTGTTCGAGTTGTTTCTGCAGTTTCTGCAGTGAGTCCCGCAATTCATTCACCTGATCGGAATCGGTGACCAGTGGTGGTCCCAGAAGTTCCAGAACCAGTCTCGTTATTCGGTGGATCGACTCAGTACTGGTGGGGGGCTGATCAATGACCCCATCCAGATCGTCAAGCTGATTTTCTCTCAGTGCCTGATTGATCTGTTTGATCAACGCTGCATGATCGAGACTAATCTGTTGCAGCAGACGTGCCAGTTCCATCTGAGGGGCATTTCTAAAACTGAAACGTGTCGCGTCCATCCTTTCCGATTCCAACACAGCCATGGCCAGTGCGTCCCAGTCGGTGAGTTCACTGGCACTTAGATTCCTTTGTGCGGACACGCTGAGAATGGCAGGAAACGAATCTGCGCCGGGCCTGGTTTCCACCTGTCCGGCTGCGTCGTCGCTTTGACGCAGTCCCACCAGTCCCAACAGTTCCAACCGGGTTGACTGTTCGGTGAACTCGCCGTCATTGTCGATGATCCGCACATCGATCTGAAAAGTTCCGCTCTGGCTGTAGTTATGCTGCAGTGTAAACGTACTGGTTTCCGTCTCATCGGAACGAATGGACAGCCTGTCGACATGTCCATCTCCCCAGGCGATCACAGCCTGATGTGTGTCAAACGTGCCGGCCTCAAAGAATTGACCGCTCAGCGTGGTCGTTTGATCTGGTGTGGCAAGTTGCGGACCTGCCAGCAGCTCAAGGTTGGCGGGTGCGGTGTTTCTGATCGTCAGACGATCTGCAAAATCGGAATATGGGCCGCCCGGATAAAGAACCCGGACATAAATCATCGGGTTTCCGTTCTGGGGAAACGTGAATGCCTGAGCATTGTCCATCACGCCATCAGCGGTCACTGCAGAATCCCGGACCTGTCTGTCGAGTGAGAAAAAATACCGCAGGGCGGGGTCTTCCACCTGAGCGCTGTCTGCAGGAGAAATCTGCAGTTGTGTCGGGCTGCCTTCTTCGAAAGAGCCAGTGGTTTCGAGCTGGAAGTTGTCGAGTATTGTCTCGATCGGCAACGGAAGCGAACGTGGTTCATCCGCGGGCCCCTGCAGCAGATGGATGGCTCCTGTACCGGCTGCGGCATGGATCCGGATGTCGTCTGAGACGGTTAACGTTTGTGCGTTCTGCTCCAGGGAATCTGATGCCTTTCCAAGAGCGCTCAATCTGATATCACCGGCTTCCAGATTGATGACTGGAACATCGGGCGAAACAGTCAGCCCCTGCGTGCTGTTTACAGAAATCGAGGCGGTTTCCGAACTGTTTTCGGTAAAGTTCAGAACAACCAGTCCACTCATTTGAAACAGTCCGGGAACATTGTCGGTCGGCTGATGGTCCAGCAGTTTACTTGTGCGTGCCGGCAACGTTCCGTCCGGAACGACCGACTGCCATGTTCCAATCTCAGACAGAAATCCTTCGATCTGCAGCTCAAGGGATCCGATCACAAGCTCACCATGATTATTGATGGCGATATCGCCACCGTCGGTCGTGGCTGAGATCGAACGGACCTGCGTCTGCAGTGGGCTTTGTCTGGAGCCGATCCCCTGCGCAGCATCGTTCTGTGAACCCTCTGCAGCCAGCAGCAGGTGTTGACCAACAATATTGCGGCGAGCACCTGTGAGGTTGTCGTAAATAACACCGCCGGCGTCTGTAGATGTACTTTCGATCCCGCCGTAATCCGCCACGAGCAGAACGTCTCCTATTCGTGAAGCAGCATCTGTCTTCCAGGACGTGGCCACATTACTCAGCCAGATATCCTGGGCGGCAAGCATCACAATGTTGCCATGCTCACTGGTCACAGAGGCTCCGTCCTGCATCCAGATATCGGCGGTGTTACTGCCGTGGCGCAGCTGATTGTCATATGCGGTTCCGGCTGTAATCACAATCTGTCCGTATCCTCCGGTGTAGACACTGGGCCGCTGCAACAGGTAGCCATTGCGTGGATCACCCGCAGCCAGATCATTCCAGCTGCCGTCGCTTTCGATTTCGAGAATGTTCTCATTCACCCCACCGTTAGGTTCGGGGCTGGGGGAACTGTTATTCCAGTAGGCCGGCAGTCCGTTTTGTTCCTCGCCATTCAACCAGAACGTAACGCCGTCCTCGGGCAGCATCGGCGAATCCACCCATCTCCAGTCGCCTTCGTGTCCCTCATCAGTGCCACCCGCCAGGGCCGTACGGCCGTCTATTGCGGTGAGAGCTGTCTGAATGGCCTGGTCGCTGGTGAGCACCGCCAGCCAGCCATTCCGCAGTGCGGCGTCTGTTTTCGCCTGGGCGTAGTTCACTTGATTGTCTTGTCCGCGAAAATGAACATCGCTGCCGGGAATATATTGCATTTCTGTTTCGATGCGGACCCCGTCACTTCCGACCAGATTGATATTGCCGTCACCCCCGTGCGTAAATACCGGAGCTCCGACAATCAGACTGGTGTCATATTCGAGGACGTACGGCAGTGTGTTTTCCGCCGTAAAATCATTCCAGGTTCCATCAACACGCAGACCTCCAAAGTGTTCCAGCCCCTGATAATTGTCGGGCTGTCCCTCGGCCCAGTTCTCATAGTGTCCATCAACGGGATAGCCCGAGGCCGGACGCCACCACTGGCCTTCATGGTCTTCATCGGTGGCATTGATCCAGACATTGTTGCCATCTGCGGCGGCGAGAACCGCCTGCTGATCCTCTGATGACGTGATACTGGCAACGTGGCCGTTCCGATTTGCAGCGTCATTCAACGCCTCATCAAATGTGAACGTCAGGGTACTTAAACTGAGTTCTCCGTTGGTTTCCAAAACGTAATGGCGAAGCTGATCCCCGTTCAGATCATTCCATGTACCATGGGCAGATCCTCCCCCGGCATACAGTTCGATGTAGTTTTCGTTGCCGTTGAAATTATTCGGTTCGCCGATGTTCCAGTTTTGGTACTCGTTGTTGACGGATAATCCGTTTTCATTGCCATTCCAGAACTGAACCGGCGCTGCATAAAATGACTCCTTTGTGCCCGCGTCGATGGACCACTGCCAGTCACCTTCCCGGGCCTCATCCGTGGCACCGATCCAGACCATATCGCCATCGGCAACATATTCGACGGCTTGCTGATCTTCTTCAGTCAGGATCACGGGCAGGCGACCGCCTCGGGTTATGGCGTCGGCAGCGGCTTCTGCGTGTGTGAATTCACCTTCGATCATACCCAGAACTGTTTTGGAGCCGTTGGCGACGAGATTCACGTAGCCGCCACCTTCCACGGACAGCGGACCGTCGATCTCCAGGGCCCCTTCGGTGACGATCTGCAAATCGCCTTTGTGAACTACCAGATCCCCTGCATCCAGATTTCCTTCATTCCGAACGTAGATGGAATGAATCGGGACGAAGGCGTGAAGGGACTGCACCTGAGTATGAAGCGGGACTGTTTTGCTGCCCAGTCCACCAATACCTGCGAGTTGCAGCGAGGCGCTGATAATCTGTAAGTCTGACGGGGAACCGGGATCCGCCGTGTCATTCAAGACCTGTCCCGTCCCATTCCATGTGAACGTGTTTTCGGCTCCCGTCTGGATGACGCCATCAATCTCAACATCGCCCGGTGCGTCAAGCCACACATTGCCGGCGGACGAAGTGATGCTGGCAACCCGCATCGTTTGTCCCAGTGTACTGGTTTGTCCAGCCCCTCTGATGACTCGTGTCGTAGCGATGTAAGGACGTGTCGAAGTGACGGGCAGGTCATTCCAGCCTCCGTTTGTTCCAAGTTCACCAAAATCCTCGTTGCCTCCATCGTTGTTGGGCTCGGGGGGATAATTGTCGTTCGGGAGGTTGTTCCAGTTGGTAAAGGCATCATCCACAGGCGTTCCGGTACCATCGCCCTTCCAGAACGGGACATCGCGGTAAGCGGGCTCCAGCCAGTGCCAGAAGGATTCGGAACGCGAATCGGAGGCTCCCAGCCAGATTTCCCGGCCATCCGCCAGAGCGGCGATCGACTCCTGCTCCTCGGCCGAGTTGACTGTGGCGACCCAGCCGCCACGCTGATACGCATCAAACCAGGCATTTGCAAACGTGAAGGTCCCGTCCACAAAATCCAGGCCCTGTGGTGTTTCCAGTACATAGGGATTGCCACGCACCTGGACGGGTCGTCGCCACTGCCCTTCGATGAGTTCGTCGGTTGCGTTGACCCAGACAGAAACCTGAACCTCCTGTGCGAGCAACTCGGCTTCCTTCACGAGCTGAATAAAAAGTTCTTCGTCCTGCCGCTTGGTGATGTTGGCAACCACTCCCCCGCGATTTTCCGCATCCACCAGAGCTTCCTGCCAGGTGAACTTCTGCCCCTCCGTGTCAGCCTCGTTTAGTCGGAGCTCGAAAGACGGGTTGCCGTCCACATCAAGGGTTTTCAGCACGTAGTACTGCTGCTGATCATCCGTGACATCATTCCAGTAGGAACTGACAGTGCCGGCAGAATCTGTGTAGACCTTCAGCTCCACATGATTTTCGCTGTTGCCACCATTATTGTTGTTGGGTTCACCCGTATTCCAGTTCGTATAGGCACCATCGACAGCTGCTCCTGTTGAATTTCCCTGCCAGAACAGAACCTCGCTGTCACCGCTGGAAATTCCGGCAGAATACTGCTTTTCAATCTGGTCAGCGGTCAGAACAGTGTTGTAGATCGCGTAATCATCCAGCAGGCCGTGGAGACTGGACATTCCGGAAGGACTGTTTCCCAGCCGCCAGTCACCACTCGTGTCATGAATTGCATCTCCAGAAGGAATCACACCCTGCGCGACAGGCTGACCATCCAGGTAAATCTTTAATTCACCATGTTCTGCATCGATCACTGTGGCAAAATGATGCCACTGACCTGGCTGAATGAGACCTGATTGACTGGACAGAGTCAGCTGCCCGCTGCTGCCTTGCAGCGACATGGCCATGTGGACCAGTCCGCTGGAATTCACCCAGAAGGTGTTTTCACGATTCGTTCCGGACTGACTCTGACCGTAGTCCGTCGCATCGTCTCCCGAATCACCTTTGAAATAAACGGCCTGCCATGTTGCATCGAGATCATCGACCTGAAACCAGCCGGTGACGGTCTGCGCCCGATGGCCGTACAGTCGTGTATCATCAGGGATTGACACATGGCTGTTCGACGCCGCGTCGCCAAATCCAGCCGCCGTATTTCCGTCGTAGGAAATGGCTCCTGCCACACCCAGTGTGACACCCGAATAGGTTCCGTTGATCTTGTTGTTCAGATCAACGGCAGTGATCTCTCCTGCGGCTTCTCCCAGACGCCAGAATCCCACCGGGTCGTACTGTCGAACGGCATCCAGCCAGGAGACCTGATCACTCTGAACGCTGGGTGCATCCCAGACCGGGGCAACATCATCCCAGAAACCATCACTGCGCATGACGGCAAAGTGTTCGTTGCTGTAGGAATTGACGGGTTGTGTTTGGAATCCCTGAGGATCAACAGCCCAGTTGGTGTAGACATCGGCCAGGACCTCGCGGATTTCGCTGTGTTCCGTGAGTTCGCTGCCTTCCATCAGAAGGTTTCCCACTCGATAATCACCCAGATAGAATGGTGTTGTGAGGACCTGTCCTTCGACCCAGTTCCAGTCTCCTTCGAGACGTACATCGTTCGCACCAAACCAGACGGCTTCACCTTCAGCAACGGTTCTGACAATTCTCTGTTCGTCACTGTCGGAAATTGTGGTCAGCCAGCGACCGTTCGTCCCGGCATCTGTAAATGCCTGAGCATAGCTGAAAGTCCCGTCAATCTTTTCACGGATGTAATCGACTCCCTCTGACAGATGAATATCGCCATTGGTTGTGACTGTGAGCTGGCCGGTTGTCAGATCTGCGATCTCGACATGCGCCTGAATCTGAACTGTCGGTGAGCTGTCTGTCGCGTTGGTCAGGGGAGTCCCATCCGCGTCACGCCCGGTAATGGTCAGATTACCCGTGGACCGGATTTCACGATGCAGTGCGTCCAACTGCAAGTCCGCCACAAAGCCATCGATGACGTAGTGAGTATCGACTGGATAGGGACCATCAGCTATTCCCGCGTCATACTGGCGGGCAATTTGATCTTCGGACAGCACAGTGTTAAAGATCGCAAAGTCGTCCAGTGCGCCGTAGAACTCTGAGCCGGACGGGCTTCTTCCCAGCCGCCAGGCTCCGGGCGTGTCATTGATGCTGTGGTCCGTTTCTGTGGGCTGAGTCAGAACATGCTGTCCGTTCAGGTACACACTCATTTTCCCCTGGACCAGATCCGCAACGGTTGCGAAGTGGTACCAGCATCCTTCCTGCACCAGATTCGAAGCAGTGGTCAACGCTTCCTGGGCCGGACTGTCAGTGAATGCGACATTGAAGTGCAGGTAGCCAGCTTTGTTGACCCACAGAACGTTTTCGCGATTCGTTCCACCGCTGGTGAAGTCCGTCTCACCATCTCCCTGATTCCCCTTGAAGTAGATAGCCTGCCATTCGTGATCCACCAGGTTGTCCACCATGAACCAGCCTGTGACAGACTGTGCCTGATTTCCATACAGACCAGGCGAATCGGGAATCGAGATGGAACCGGTGCCTTTAATGGAGACGGCCGTATCCGGTTGCTGTTTAATGGGCCCGTCCACACCCAGCGTGACATTGGCATACGTTCCGTTGACGCCTGAGCGGGATGCATCACGGGCAACGGTTCCGGTCGTTTCATTCAGGGGCCAGTAACCGGCCGGGGCGTCCTGCAGAACAGAATAATCGTCCCAGGCCAGCAGGCCGACATCGACCACACTGCCTTCCAGGCGATCGACACCGCGGGCACGCCCTGTTTCATCGGGCTCGGCCTGCACGTCCAGCGTAAGCTGTTCACCGGCAATCACCGACAGATTAGGCGACAACAGTCGCGCGTCGTGCAGTCGAATCAGGAAGGTCTCGTCAGGATCACCGCTGTCGACGGCTCCGTCAGGGGCATCGATGAAAATCTCATGGCCCTCAATGACGCCACGTGACGTCCCGCCACCACCTGTGATGTCACCGGACAGATTCTTCAGTTCAACGATGCCACTGGGATTGTTGATCGTCCCGCTGATCTGCAGCAGTGGCGTTGCCGTGGACGGATCGGACCACAGATTGCGAGCATAAAACTGGCCTCCCAGCGTCTCTCCAGCAGGCAGTGTCGTCGTGTAATTCAGGTTGTCGTTCGCACTAATGACGCTGACGTTCGGAGAATACGGAAAACTGACCAGGTCCACATCATCCACAATGAGATCACGGCTGGAGCGGTTCTCCAGATCGACGTGTGCGTGGGCATAAAATAATGGCGTGCCTTTCACCGTGGCCGTATCGGTCATGAACATGACATCCGATGCTGCGATGTCACTGATCTTAAATTCGTAGTTCTGACCGGCGATGGAATCCGACGACTGGGGATCATCAAACGAAACAGACTCAATCGTGATTTGATCGAATTCGACGACAAGAGGCAGTTTCTGTGCTCCGTCAAGATCGTTCCATGTGTGATTGGAGACCTGATACTGAGCGGCGTTTTCGTTGCCTCCAGAATTGTTCGGCTCGTTCAAATTCCAGTTCTCAAAGGCGTTCACCGGTCGGGTCCATTCGCCTTCGGTGACCTCATCGCTGGCATTGATCCAGAGTCCGACGTATTCGTGATCAGGCAGACATTTTCCCCGGGGATTATTCTGTCCCCCACAGAATTCCTCATGGAACAGTTCCCGTAACCGTTCCTCATCCGCCTCTGACTGAATGTCGGCAATGGTCCCTGACGGACTGTGAGACTCGGCGTCGGCCAGCGCTTCCTGCCATGTCCAGGTACCTGATTCACGGGCAGAATTCTTTCTCAGTTCGAGAGTCTGGCTGCCGTTATCGTCCATTGTTTTCAGTACGTAGTAACGCTGTTCGTCGGCGTGGGAGGTAATCCAGTCGGACGTGAGGTTACCTCGAGCATCTGTGGACATTCGAAGTGCAGCGTAATCGTTTCCGTCACCTGCCGGCCCGACGGTGTCCACCTCGGTAAACGTTCGAAATGCGAGGTCCGCCTCATTGGGCGAGGCCAAATAACCGTTCGGTTGAAACAACCTCCCCGTGGGATAGGGGTCCTTTGACGATGCGCTGAACTTTGCGGTCCCGTTGGACAAAGAAAACACCAGGTAATAAGTGGCTCCGGGATCCACCGTCACCCGCTCCTCAAACTGCACCGTGGCCCATTCACCCGGGGATACATCCAGAGCGGTCGCTGTAGTCAGCAAGTTTTCACTTGAGGCAGGAAGGGTGTCGTGGAGTGCGATGGTGACATCCGACGGACCGCCAAAGGAAGACAATTTGACACTTGCGCCGGTCATATTGTCACCGCCAGGCTGGAATGACTGAGCGACGGCTGGATTCAACCAGCTGCCATCATCAAGTTCGGCCGCCTGATCAATGACCGGATACCCGGTTCCCCAGTTCGAGTAAGCATTGTCCACGGCGTGCCCTGAAGCACCGCCCGTCCAGAACAGTTCATCACCGGTCTGTGTCCAGAAGGTGACGTCCTGTTGTTCGTCTTCCAGCCACTTCCACGTCCCTTCGTGCCCTTCGTCACTGGCTCCAATCCAGAAATCGTCTGTTCCAGGCTGTGTGGCAATAAATTCCTCAAGCAGCTGTTGCTCTGCGGCGGAACGAATTGTGACCAGACGTCCCCCCAGACTCTCGGCGTGCGTCTGTGCTTCCTCGAAGGTGTAATTGCCATCCACATATCTGTAGGGCTGAACGACCAGTCCTTCAGCCTCCACAATGGTTCCGTCGGCATCCACATCAAGCGTGGCCCGCCTGCGGCCCAGAACCGTTGCATTCCATTCGATCTCACGATCGGACTTCAGATCGTAGGTCGGATCAAAGTGGCCCCGCTCACTGTCCGCGACTGCCTTGATATCACCGTCATCAATGAACTGGTCAGCCTGCACAGTCAGGTTTTCCGTGACCACTGTGGCTCCGGCAGAACTGGTGATCTGTGACGTCCCGGTATAGTCAATTCCAGCTTCCGACTTTGAAGCGGCGCGACCCCGGCGTGTGTGTGATCGAGTGTGAAGGTTGAGGTTCTGTTGAGTGGCAGTGATTTCCACCCTGTCGCCGACGAGTTTTGCATTATTATTGATGTTGATCAAAGTGGTTTCAGTAACATCCACCCTGGCCGTGGCCTGATTGGCGTTCTGCATTCCACCGCCAAAGGCCACCACCACCTCACCATTCGCGTTCTCCGGTGCGGTATCAATTCCGAGCACTCTGGAATTCAGGTAGATCTCATCGGCGAGCAGATGTGCCCGGCTGATATTAATCTCCGTTGTGCTGGCATTGTCCGGATCGCCGATGTGAATACCACTGCCACTTTCCTGATTGGCTTTGGACGTTCCGAACAGTGCTCCTGAGTGCGTATTCGACGTCATCATGTCATCGAGATAGGTGTAGGCATTCAGCTCGATGGAGTCACCGGCAGACAGTCTGGCACCTTGATCGACATCGATCACGGATGTGAATGACTGAGCGATTCTGGTATTGGACAAGGCATTCGCATCGACCGACCCATAGCTTTTTGTATCGGCGTGGGCTTCGACAGCATCACTGATCTTTGATTCCACAGTGAGATGTCTGTTGGCGTGAAGATTGCCGTAAAGCTGGACTTTCGCCTTATGATCGACGATCGATGTGGCGTGTGAACCGGCGCCTGACACGATAGCCCCTCCGTAGGCTTCCGTACTGGCATTCGCATTGCCGGCAGACAGAGCTGTGATATCGACATCACGCGCTGCCTGGACTCGACTGCCGGACGACAGAACGATTGCAACATCCGGATTGGCCGTACTAGTGGAACGTGGCCGGATCGACTGGGCAATCAGAGTGCCACCTGCTGCATGAACATAGCTGGATGCAGTTCCGGTTCCATCCGGTTTCGCCTGCAGCCCTTTCCTGTAGACCAGGTTCTGTGTACCGCTGGTCTCTGCAATATCAAAAACCAGGTTGTGCAGCCCCTGACCGACATCGGTCAGGTCAACTCCCATGGTCCCGATGAAGCCGGCGTTTCCGATGGTGATCGAACTGTCCAGCCAGTCGGTTCCGTTCACTTTCAGGTCATTTCCATGTGGCGTCTCGGTCAGGTAGAAATGATCGCTGTCGATCGGATTGACGTAATACGTGCGTCCGGACTCCAGCGACACGGGCAGGTCATCTGTTCCGGAATCCGAAATCAGTGTCAGGGGCAGTTCGGACAGAGCGGTCAGTGAATGATTGACGGACGATGCCAGTCCGGAATTATCGATTGCAATCGCATCATCATCGAGGTTTGCGTCCACTGGCAGCAGTTGAATGGACTGTTGCTGTGACCCGGAATCGACCGGGGTCATAATCCTGACCTGGTAGCGTCCACCGTTTTCCAGTCCCTGGATCACCTGGTCATTGGAAGCCCCGATCCACGCGGGCCCGGTACTGGTCGTCATCAGCCCGGTAATCAGATCGTTGTCGTCCTGTGATCCAATTGTGGCAATCCACCCACTTCGATCTTTGGCGTCGTCACTCGCATCGGCAAAACTGAATGTGGACAATTCGTTCCGAAGAGTGGTTATGACCTGATAGCGTGGAAATTCCACCAGGATCGCGGTGTGATGCGTATCCTTATCTTCATCATTCCAGTATCCGCTGCTCAGCATCTCCAGGCCGGTCTCACGGTTTCGTACGGCCGTAAAACTTCCCCCGTCATTGGGTTCTCCAGATTGCCACGGAGGTGCAAAACTCAATGTGGAAGACCCGTGTTTTCCACCGTCCCAGAACTGCTCACCATGTTCGGGATCCTGGCCACCACCGTCCCAGACCCAGGTGTCTTCCCGGGCATCGTCAGATCCCCCCAGCCAGACCGTGTTGCCCGCAGCCGCTGTTTTTGCCTGCTGCCATTCCTCTTCGCTCGTAATGGACGGCAGCCAGCCACCCTGCTGCTTGGCAAACTTTCTGGCGTCATGCTGACTCTTCCCGCCCTCATCGGGGAAGAGCACAAACTGCGGATACTCGATCACGTACTGATTCTTATCTGATGCTTTATCGTCTGCCTCGTTCCAGACCCCTGTGCTGTCGATTGTCACATAATGTTGATCACCGGAGGGAAAAGCGGGACTGCCTGTGGCCCAGTTGGCGTACGCTCCACCCACGACACTACCACCCTCATCTGCCGAACCTCCTGCCCAGAACTGTGTTCCTGTCAGACTGTGTGGTGAGTCTGAAGAATCAGTTGTGTCGTCGGATTGAGGCTCCGCAACGGGACCTTCCGTCCAGTACCAGGTCCCTGGCGCAGCAGCAGCCCGGTATTCGACAAGGTCGCCATCGCGGAACCGATTGATGTCGTTCCCCAGATACAGACTGTGCGTCAGGTCGGCCTGGCTCTGTTCAGTGAAGATCAACTGGCCAGGGTTTTCCGAGTCATCACTGACATCCACATTCGTGACACCGGAAGAGAAGACAACAGGATCAGCAGCCCGATATGTGACATGCTGATCGTCGACAAATCCATGACCTGGCACGTGAAATCCGTCAGTGACAATACTGTTACTCACGACATCCGCCCCACTGATCACCCACGGCACATCAGGGATCTGACTGGCGTCAACCAGCATGACGCTGTCATCGGAAACACGATTGACCCGGTATTGATGCTCAGGCAGCAGCCCGGGTATTGTGAAATCAGACCCGTTCACCGGGCGATAAATCACCGCATCCCAATGTCCAACAATGTCATCCCACTGGGCGTCCAGGTACTGCTGATTGATGACATCTTCCCACGTATCGGCTATTCCCGCAGAGGTGGAAACGGGTGTGAACGGCTGTTGAAAGTTAACTCTGCTGTTGAACCGTAACTGATCTGTATCGACGTCGACGCTGCTCTGAGAACTTTCGATCTGTGAGCCCAGTTGCACGAGTTTGTCGGTAACAACGATAACCTGATATTCCTTGTCCGACTGGAGTCCGGGTACGAGATCATTATCGACTCCCTTCGAGTACTGGACCACATTTCCAGTCTGCAGACGGTGGAGGTCCGCATACTCGATCGTGTTTTCATCGTCATCAATTCGAGACGCGTCAAACGTGGAGGGTCTGGGAGACTGGTCCAGCCCGCCAAAAGCTTCTATTTCAATGGCGTTCAGACTCTTGAGATGTGTGCCTGGCCCGACGTCCACCTTGACGGTCGGAGTCACCGTCGCATGGCTTTCGGGTGAGAGGACCGTGATGTCGATAGACCCGCCGATCATCTGGGATTCGGTCGCCGCATCAATAAAGGATTGTGCACGCAGTGTGATTCCTTCATCGCCCTCAACTGTGGTTTCAAAGGATGGACGCCACTGTGCCTGATCTTCATAGGTGGATTGCGGATCACCAATCCATGCGGATACTGTCGGACTGGCAATGCTGTTCTGGTGCAGGCCACTACCGGCGAAAACCAGTCCCACCGAGGTCTGTTTTGACTCATTCTGAGCGTGCCCTTCGGCATCTGCCTGAACCAGCACGGTGCCGAATGTGTCAACTGTGGTCACCCCCTGAATGAATGCCGACACGCCGGGAGAGTTTGTGGCTGTCGAGCTGACAGTATCGACAGCACCACCGATACCCACGGAGATCGAACCCGAATGAATACTGGATTCGGCATGTCCGTCGAATTGTGACTGAACATTGAGGCTTCCCTGAGCCGCCTGCAGGTTCAGAGAGTGCCCGCCTGCCTGGCCGTTGACTGATGCCTGCAGAATGTTTTGTTCCGAGATGCTGGAATCTGTGGTGGAACTGCTGACTGAAACACTGATGATCCCTCCGGCCGCGCTCCATACCGTCGATTCCGTTTTCACATGAGCATCGGAAGTCACACTGACATCAATGTCGCCACTCAGGGCAATCACGTCGATGTCAGAGACTGCCCCGGAGGTTGAGGCCACGGTCGACTGAACGGTGTTTTCAACTGTTTGTTCTGCCAGCGGTACCGCGACACCAACCGACAGCGAGTCAGAGATCGCCACCGACGTGTCCCGCGCAACACCATAAATGGTGGTGTGATCTGCGGTGGAAACTGTGACATTGCCGGAGGCAGTCAGGCTGCTGTTTTCGACCTCTGCGATGATGTGGCTTCGAGATGTACTTTCCACGTGACTGCGAATTACGGAGACGGCAACAGCAATCGGTGGCACTTCACCATGGCTCTCGGATGCTGCGACGGCAACTCCCACGCCGTGAGTCTCTGCGTAGACGCTGGTTGAGTCCGGCGGGCTGTAGCGATCGAGATTGGGATCAGGCTGGCTGGATTCGGGTGGCAGATCCAGTGCTGCCAGGACCTGGATGTCACCGGCAGTCGCTGTCACATCCGAATTGTTCCGGATACCTGCAGAAACGTCATCGGCCAGCAGGCTTCGGGCTGTAATCTGGCCATACACCGCCGCCAGAGCAAAATCGGCACCCAGAGAAACCTGGATATCAACATCCCACACCTTCGCATACAGGAACGGACTGGAAGCAGCCTCGACTGTCACGGACCGCGCATCGATGCTGGAGCTGTCAATCGTCGCGTGGGTGCGAGAATCGGAGTTCTGAGTGTCTGTAGAACCAAGCGTATTCCGGACAGTTGTGATAGCGGCATCAGCGTCAATCGACAGCTTGCTGCCAATCGCGGCGCCGACACTGACCGTATACATCTCCGCAGAGACAAACTCTGCCTTCGATGCGCTGACCATCACACTTCCGGCAGCTGAAATACCGTCTTGATCACGGCAACCGATCACCTCCGCGGTGACGGTGGTGTGGAGATCGTTGGTGGCGAACTGGGTGATTGCACCTGCTCTGACCTCAATTCCGCTTTCCCCGGTAGCCGCCTGAACTGTCAGTTGACTGCCGCTGCTGACAGCCCGGATCGAGGCCTGTTCCTCGGCACTGACTGTGATGTCACCCGCGGCGTCAATGGCACTGCTGAGGATGTGTGCCTGAACTGTCTTTTCCAGCTGGTTGTGCGTAAACGTCCCGATATAATTCAGATTGATTGTCGTGGATGTCGTGATGGCTGCTGCCGCGCTGTGTGTCTGGGACAGGATATCCGGCTGACTGAACACATCACCGCTGCTGTCCGGTCCGGAAGCGTCTGTCGTATCGGAACCCGCTGTCCCGGACGAGGCCGAAACGATCACGTCACCGGCCGAGTCCACGCTGGCATTATCCTCGATACTGGCTGTGACCGTGTTGCCAATGGTGTTTTCCGCATAGGCAATTCCAGCTGAGACGTCGACCAGCGAAGGCTTGGTGGAGACTGAGAGCATCACGGTCGGGGTGATAGACTGGATCTGCGATTTGTCGTTGACCGCCAGGTGAACATCGCCAGCTGCGGCCTGAGTCGTGCGGACTGTGCCGTCTGCGATCACGGAGCTGGCCGTGCCGGAGATCCTGTTGACGGCCGCGGAACCGACTCCATCGACAGAGAAAAGCTGTTCTCCTTTGACGTTAGAATTGACCATGACACCCAGACTCGCAGCAACAGACACGGATCGGATGTCGGGGGCATAATCACTGTCGAGCCTGACAGCACCGCCCGCTGTGACATTGGCGCCGACGATGCTGGCCGAACAGAGACTCTCCGATCCGATCTCGTTGAAACTGAGTGCCGTTCCCAGTTCGACTGCGACCGCCGAGGTGCCGGAACTGAGAGACAAATCCAGCAGCGCCTGACCGACAACCGCTTCGATACTGCCCGTACTGACTGCGGTCAGGGACAGATTCTCCTGTGTGACGATGGTGACAGACCCGGCAGTCTCACGTTCTATCCGCGCTGTGGCGACGAGCTTTGACAGTGAGTTGAAAGCCAGCGCACCGGCCACCTGCAGGTCGAGGATCGATTCTTTCTCTCGTCCCGCCGTAGGCCGCGAAAATTCTCCAGCGCCGGCAAGGGCCCACGCCTGAACCAGAGGATTGGCTGTGGCGTCGATGCTCAGCGACCGGGCATGGAGCGTGCCACCCCGGATTGCCGCATCGACTGTCAGCTGGACATCATTGAAACCTGTGGAAGTTCCAATTCCCACTGCCACGCCTTTGCTTTCACCCAGCGTGAACGCGGCTCCCCCCCCATCGGCATGAATCTCCCGGGAATTCTCACTGCTCAGGCCAGCGCTGCCCGCGACTGAAAAATCTCCGTCATCGATGTGGGTCAGGACCGTCTCGTCGAGTTCATTCCAGCCCAGTGAAAACGCGACATTCAAAGCAAAGGCCGGATCATCCACATTGGCAATTCCCAGGGCGGCTGTCACGGCAAAGATCACTCCTGTGCTGTCCGCGTTCATCTCTAGACTGCCGGAAGTCCAGGCGACGTTCTGCCCCGGAGACTGACCGGACAGAATGCTCTCTGTCGTCAGGTGAATCTCATTTCTCGCCACAGCAGCCGTCATCGCAACGGAAGATTTCTGACCGGCTTCCCTGTTCCACGCGATCGCTGCGGCCCCGGATACAGCCAGAAAATCTGTCCTGTTCGATGCCTGGATTTCGACCTGATCCAGCACCGTCACCTGACCGGTAAAACTCATCTGAGCCAGGGTGTCTTCGTGAGCCACATTGATCGCGGTGTCGCCGGCGATTCCGATATGGCTGTCGGATTCCAATGGTTGCGAGGCTACCCCTTTGACAAAAGCGCCGGACGCCCGATTGCTGCCTTTCGCGACACTCCCCACAACCGAAACCGCGGTCTGCTGTCCTCTGTTTGCCGCATCCAGCACCAGGTCGGACACATCAATAGAAGGACTGCTGGCAGGCCCCCCGGAAGATTGATCCAGACCGGGAACATTCCAGTCATCGGGCAATGCTCCAAGAAATGCGCCGGACTGACGATCGGTGACAATAACGCCAGCCGACAGACCAATCCCGGCTGAGTCCCCAAAAGCAAAACTGCCGGCGCCGACGCTGTGCAGCGCCTCGCTGTTTGCTGCGATGGTCAACCGCCCGTCCGAGTCAATCACGACGCCATCGTCGACACTGGCGACCGTAAAGCTGTCCTGATGCCGGGTGATCCCCACGCTCCCCGCCACTCCGACACCTTCGGAATCGGCGCCCGACTGCGAAAAGTTAAAGGTCTTGGCAAATTCCGATGCTTTGACTGTGACTCCCTGTCCGTCTTCCTCGTCATCCGGCCGGGAACTTCTTCCGCTGCTGATCAGTGCGCCACTTTCAATCGTTGCGACCGTGATATCGGTCAGGATCTGTTCCATGTAGGAGAAGCCCAGACCAAATGATTCGGACTTGTTCGCCGTCAGACTGAAGGCATTGCCAAGACTGTTAAAATCCTTGTTGAAATTGATAACCGCTTTCGCAGCTGCGTCCTCATTGAGTCGCAACTGCATGATACCGGCCAGGCCGACCAGCGTGATATCGGTGTCGGCGAGAACATTGACCTGACTGTTACCGGCATCGATGGAACTCTGGTTGATCCTGGCGCCCGATCTGATAATGGCGCGCGATTCGTTTGTGTACTGGCCGGTTCCGATGGAGAAAGTAAATGCCGCTTTGGGCAGCGATTTTTTTGTTTCTGTGTGGTCCTCATCCGGAAACCTGATAAATGGTTCCGTGTCGTATGTCTGTTCACGCTTTGGCGTAAAGGCCTTGCTGTTGGCCCAGGTATTCAGAACCCGGCTCAGGCCAAAGGAGCCGTCCAGATAGGTCGAGAGATCTTTGAGCGGGTGACACGCCGTATTCGCGTTATCATCATCATGACAGTCAGAAAAAGTGAACGGAATCAGGTCGTGTTTGCTGACCAGAAGTGGATATGTGATGTTCGACGTCACGTCGAGTGTTCCGGGGGCATCGATCGAGGCCTGATTTCCGACCGATGCCAGCGACGTATCTTCGACGTTGCTCCACGCGAACCCCGCACTGAAGACGTATTTTCTTCCGGGGGCCGTCACCGCATTGCCCTGGGCCTTGGTCTGCACTTTCTGCGTGATGTCGGCCGCGACATCGACGTCTGTTGCAGAAGTCAGCACAGGTTCTGTGTCCGTGCTGCCCACGGTGACAGAGACACTGTGATCAAGCAGATTCACGGCAACGCCCGCAACAAATGACCCGCTCTTCTCTGAGTAGTTCGAGAGTTTTGGCGGGCCCGATGATCGGTAGTCCGGCAGCAGTTTATTGTTGTAAAAACGCCGACCGATGACTTCCGGCTTGGTAATGAAGTCCGATAACGTCGGAGAACTTCCAATCAGTGTGCCTGCATTCTGCGTGTTCTTTGCTGTCAGGTCGGCACTCACCTGGATGCCATCGAAACTCTCCAGCGAGTAATCAGGATCCGATGCTGTCCCGGAGGGAGTCAGGTCCTGAGCCACCGCCCCCAGTGCTTCCTGTGGCGACTCGGCCAGACGCAGAACGCCAGGACTGTCCACGATGGCGTAGTAGGTCGCGCCGCTGTTTAAACCACCCACCGGAACATCACTCTGTGTTGCCAGTGACGAAATCTGAATCCCGTGACGATCGCCGGCAGCACCCGGAGAGAGTGAAACAGGTATCTGACTTTCCGCGTTGGCCAGACTGGCCGCAAACTGCAGCCAGGCTGTGGCATTCCCGCTGCTGTCGGTGACAGGCATGGCAAAGTATTCGGTCCCGTTTGCCAGTCCACCGACTGGAACACCTCCGCCCGTCAGATAACGCACACTGTCGCCACGGGACAAACCGTGCCCCGGAACACGAATTCGGTGTCCGGCCAGATCGACAGGGGGCACCATTGTGGGATCAAATACGATTGTCGTGTCGGCCCGATTGAACAGTTCCACTTCCGGAACAACCCGGAACACGTGCAGACCGGTGCCCAGTGTGGCCCCGGCGTTCAATGACAGAGCAAGCCCCACCGGGGTCTCGGTATTCGTGTACTCAACATCCGGCAGTTTCGTCAGCTGAATGTGGTCATCGTCCGGCACCAGAACGCCATACAACTGGCCTTCCTCAAGGCCGCCAATCGCATTGCCACCACTGGTCTGGTAGTGGACTTTCTGGCCGTCGGTGAGGCCGTGTCCTACCAGTTCAATCGTGTTGTCAGTCGTATCCACGACTGGTTCTGTTCGGCTCGCTTCCACGGGAAACACGAAAGAATCGGTGGTCAGGGTCTGAAGCGTGCCCGTACCGGCAGAGTCCAGCGAGAGGTAGCTGGCGTTTTCGGAGTCCGATGTGAATGTCTGGAAGGCGAAATCGTGATCGAATGCAACTCCATTTGATGAGATGAGCATCTCACCCCGTGGATAGGAGTCTGCCAATGTTCCGTAGTAGTGAGTGAAGGCTAATTCGGAGGACAGGATATCCAGGTAGTACGTCGTATTTGGAATTACCGAGACTTGAGCACCGAAATCAACGACGGCCCATTCTCCCACCTGGACGTTTAAAGCAGTTCCCGTTGCCAACAGGTTGCCACCGAAACCAGGTAGCTGGTCATACAACCCGATAGTGATGTCCGCCGGAACATCGTTCGAGTTGTAAGGGGACGTTCGAACACTCGATCCAGTGATGTTGTTCGTGCCGGGTTGGAATGACTGTGCCAAATGGCCACCGAAGCCACTGTCGGTTACCAAGGATTGCGACTGATCGACCACGATACCAGGGGCCGTTGCGAAAGTGCTTGCGTCCTCGACTGAATCTGCCAGGCGAATGGTATTGCCGTCCAGGCGAATCGCGTAGTACGTCGTTCCATCGGTCAGTCCATCGATGGCTGTGCCGTCACCCGCGTTGTAGGTCACGGCCTGGCCGGTTTCCAATTCGTGATTCGGTGAAATGATCCAGTCGTTCAGCGTGTCGACCGTGTGACCGAAGAATTGATGCAGTGAATCCGTGGTCCCCGTGGCGCCGCTGCCCAGATTGACCGCTCCATCGTCGACACTGACGAGACCATCGAAGATGTCACGCTGTGGATTGCCGATACGATCATGCGACAACTGAATTTCGTAATCACTGATTTTGATGACGTAGTAGTCCTCACCAGCGACCAGGCCCCCGATGGGCAAATTGGGTTGACCGGATGCATTCTGCCCTGGCGAATACGTGACCCGTTGCCCCGTGACCAGCCCATGCGTCGTGTCGAATAAAACAGTGTTCTGGATCGTGTCCACTGCCTGCCACTGCACTGTGCCGGCAGGGTCGAAGAAGTGGGACTGCCCAGCTCCACTCAGCTGCTGAATTCCCGACTCGCTGCCATCGACCAGTTCCAGAGCCGTGTTCGACGATTCAGGCAGAGCCAGCTGAATGGTATGGTTATCCACACGGATCATCCGATAGGTGGCTCCATCTGTCAGTTCACTGTCTTCGCCCACAAGGATGGGCAGTGATGATTCGCCGTTTTTATCGGACACGCTGTAGACCACGCTGTCCCCGGTTTGCCAGCCGTGATTGGGAACAGTCAGGACGTATGTGGCCGGCTCGAGGACTGGCTGGCCGTAATTGACAGTTCCCGTGGCGTCAAAAGAACTGGTCAGTCCCTCGTTCGTGAAGCCGTCCTGCCGTTCAATGACCTGTGTGTTCTGCACACCGGGGTCGGTCTGGTACAGCAGCGGATCCCCGGTTTCGATTCCGCTGGTCGCAGCGATGGAAATCGTATTCGTCCCGGGATTCAGGCCCGTTGCCGGCTGAAAACCGTGTGAGTCCGAAACATACGTTAGATAATGTCGATCCCCTTCGCCGGGGCCGGTCAACTGGACCGCCTGTTCATTCAGCGCGTCAGCAGCAGACAGCGCCAGCTGAAAACGATCCGGGTCGCCAGCATCCGGGATGACGTAGTAGGTCGTGCCGTCAAACAACCCGTCAATCGGTTCACTCGGATGCGCATCGTCTGGCGGTGCAATCCGGTACAGAACGGCCTGACCGGCTTCGAAGGGATTGCCAGGAATGGTGATGGAACTGCTACTGACGACCTGCTGCGGATCAAAGGCGGGCAATGTGTCGTACGTGGACAGTGTGTGCTGCGATGCGGGATCGCCGTTCGGGACGCGGAGATCAATTTCTTCTGTCAGGTACAGCTGGATGCTGTTTTCGTTCAGGACGCGGACACGCAGCGATTCCCCATCCACAAGATCCCCAATGGAAGGCGTATCGCCCGACGAATTGTTGACCCGGAAATCCACCGTTTGACCATCCACAAACCCGTGGCCCGGAATCGTCAGGGTATTGATCCTGGCGAAATCGTCAGAGCCGATGTCTGCGGTCGCGAAGGATTGTGTCTTCGTGACTGTGCCGCCCGACTGAATATCGCCATCCACAGTTGTCGTGACCGTCGTCGTATCCGAACCCACCGCGACGGTCAGACCCGCTGTTCCGTCCTTATACGACGAAGACGTTGCACTGCCGGTATTGGTAACCGTCCCCAGTGCCTCAAAATTCACGCTTCCGGAGGGCGCTGCAATGGATGCCTGTTCTCCCAGTGTGGCGGTGACTGTGGTGTCGGATAATGTGACCGAGAAGGAACCGCCAAACTCATGTGCGGGTGAATCTTTATTGATGTTCTGAGTCGTGCGTGCTGTCGCACTGGATTTGACCGTGGCATCGGATTTCACCGCCACATCACCCAGAATGGATGTCAGTGAACTGGCTCCCGAAATATCGATCGTGGCTGTTCCCGTAGCGGACGTGACGCCAACGCTCAGTGTATTCAGGAACTTGTATCCCGCATGTGTCTGCTGTTCCTGATCAAGGTACGCCGGCCGGGCTGCGATTGCTGTTGCAGTGGCATCGGTGTGATTCAGGCTGTTGACCTGCAGATCATCCGTGGCAGTGAGAGTGCTGTCGGTAATCGTGACTGCAGATTCCGCTTCCCGGAAAAATAGACCGGCTGGAGAACCACCGCCAAGAACTCCGTCAACGAGTGCGCCGACGTATGGCTGGATATAATTGCTGTATGTCGGTGAGTCATCGCCGTAGACAAGATCCTGACTGCTGGCAATGACACTGACCTGGTCTCCCGAGAGATCGCTGTCTGTAATGTCAATCGTGGCAGTAATGCTGTCCTGACCAAAGACCTGACGTTGCGATTTCTTCTCGGTCTGTGTGGCCTCGATCGTGACGTTGCCTCCAGTAATGGTGACGCGACCGTCGCTGTTGCTGTCGGCATCAGGCAGGAATCCTGTGTCTGGCTCTCCGATCAGAATTCTGGATTGTGTATGTGCCAGAGTCCCGCCGGCGATATTGATCGTATCGGAGACTTCGAGTGTGATGTGGCCGGTTTCCGTTGTAATGTCGCCCTCGATATAGAGGTCGACGACGGAAGTCACCGTCAGGGCCTTATCCGCTGTCTGGAGACCCACCAGGTGGACGGCTCCGTCGTCCGGGTCCAGAACATCGGCTGAGGCGTTCAATCCGGTGCCGACCGTGATGGTGAAATCCTGGTCGAGTGTCAGGTCGTTCAGATTGCCGTCGCTATTAAAGTCGCTGCTCCAGGCGGTGCCGTCCTGACTGAACTGCAGCACGTGAGATCCGTTTTCAGGCAGCGTGCGCAGGAAAATCTCGGCATCATTGTTGTCCAGGTCCACATTCAGGAATGCTCCGCTCGTGTCGAATTCGAATGACGCCGAGAGCATCGCTCGCGATTCCAGAGCTTCCGCAGCGACGCGTTTCGACAGTCGCTGCCGGGATCGGATCCGGCGGCCGGTGGTACGTAGACGGCGCAGAAAGAGCGAACGCAGAAATGAGCGCAGTGGCATTTTAGACTTCCAGAAGTTTTGTTTTTGAGCCAGCTTCAGCAGTGGACATAAGGCAGGGCAAGACCGATCTGTGCAAATGAGCAACCGATACCCCACGCTGTCCTCCGCTCGGACCGCTATGGCATGTTAGGGTAATCTGGCAAGCCGCTGAGGAAATAAGGGGACGTTGATATTGAATATCTGCGGCAGATGTTCCAACAGGGCCAATCTGAGTCCTGCAGATATCTGTATTAACGGCAACCCAAACGACAGTCATGACCTCGGAAATATCAATGACCGTCACCTGAGGAACTGCAAATGGGAATCAAGCAATACGCATCCCGCAACGATTAACATGGTGTCTCGTCGCATCAGGATGGCACAAACGACATACGAAGGCCGATCCTTTGGGATGGCGCAGGGTCAATTTGAACAGCAGCGGTTTCAGCGGGCTTACGTTGCTGGCATGATTCCAGTTGAGGAACGCGTCGGTCGCGTACGGTTCGTGCGTGATTCCAAATCGCCGCTCGCTGTGCCGTATTCACTTGCGCACAGACCAGGACGGGATGGATTATTACGGCAACCTTGGCTGTTCCGCAGTTCCATCAAGTAAAGACAAGCCACCGGAAGCGGAATCAAGCAAAGCGAGCGAAGTCACAACGGATCTACCGCCTCACTCATAGCCCGCCCGCGTTTCACGAAGTTCTATTTACGGAGTCGCAAGCCAGCTTGAGAATCGGCGATTTGACTGCGTCCGAAAGTGCTGGTTAAGCATCAATCAGACGCTGGAGATCAGTGTCTTGAAAACTTCTGGCCGGATTAAACGACGGATGTCCGTTTTCAATTCCGCTGGTCGGTACTTCTTTCTGCCAGCGAATCCCGCCATTGAGTCGAGCAATACAAACGACGGAGAGTCTGTTCCTTGAATGTTGTCAGAAAAATTGCACCCTCGGGGATACAGGGAGAGCTGTGCTCTGACGCCAGCGGGACGCGCCAGAGTTCGTTTGAGCCAGGACCAAACTCGACAGGCGGTGCTGGTCCGATCGCGATGCCGGAAGAATTCGGTCCACGAAACTGCTGCCAGTCCGCATCTAGCTGACTGATGGACAGGCTGGCAACAACGCCCACGCAGCTCAGTACGCCGGATTGATGTATCATGAGGGATCCGCTTCATCCGCGACGACATTCAACAGCTGACCCGGGCGTACTCGCTCGTTGCCATCAACGATGACGCGTTGACCGGATTGCAGGTCGCCGGTGATTTCAATCATGTCCTCGCTTGACGCACCGGCTTCGACTTCAATCCGAACCGCAACCGGCAGCTGCTCGTTCTGAGGTTGAGCGACCATCACGACAGGCTTTGGACCGCCCAGAATCAGCGCGTCTTTTGGGACCAGTATTGCTGAATGTGGGCTGCCGGAAACAGTTGCTCGCGCATGCATGCCGTCTCGAAGCAGAAAGTCACCTTTGTCAGACGGGTTGTTCAGTCGAATTCGCACCGGAAACGTTCGCGCCTGCTGGTCGGCGCTGGCAACAATTCCGTGAATCGTTCCCTCAAAGAAATTCGCTCCGTCAGGAAGAGCGTCGAACTCCAGCCGTACTTTGTCGCCTGTCCTGATCTGAGTCACCAGGCTTTCCGGGACATGAACCACGACGTCGATCGGATCCACGTCGATTATCTCCGCCAGCGGTGCACCACGCGTCAGCCATTGACCGACCTCGGTCAACTTTTTCACCACATCGCCTGCGAAGGGAGTTCGAATCGTGTGGTGTCGCAGCTGAGTCTGCAGTCGGACGATTTCCTGTTTCTGGTGTTCAACTTTGGCGATGGACTGAGCAACCACTTCCTGACGCGGACCGGCCGCAGCCATTGCGTGAGCGGCGTTTGCGGCGATGAGTTCCTGCCTGGCAGCAAACGCTGCCGACTTCGCGGCATCCAGCTGCTCAACAGAAATCACGTTCGCCTTGTCGAGATTCTGTGTCCTGAGAAAGCGAGACTCGGCATATTCACTGGAATCCTTCGCCGCTTCCGCATGTGCTTTTGCCTGAGCGATCTCTTCCGGACGAGAACCGGCATTCAGTTCCGCCAGCTCATGCTGAAGACGAGTCAGTTCTGCTTGAGCTGCCGCAATTTCGATCGAAACTGTCTCGGTGTCGAGCTGCGCGATGATGTCTCCACGCTGCTGACCTCCGTCAACATGCATGCCGACATGGTCGCCTTCATTAATGTTGATCTGCGTCACGCGGCCATCGACAGGACTTCCCACAGTACTTCGCCGGATCGCCGTGACCGTGCCGATCAGTGTAACTTTGGGCGTCACACTGGATTGTCCCACCAAAGCCGTCCGCACCGTAACCGGGGCCGGTACGCTGGCGGCCTTACGTAACGATGCATCAGGAGTCGCTGAATTGCAGCCGATAACGCACACACTGCATGCTGACACGCACAGGACGATCAGCCGCGTGTTGGTCATCGCTCGTTTAAAAAGTGCGATGTCAGCAATCGGTTGGCTTACCGGAACGGCGGCGAGTCCATCTCGACAGTCGAGACGGCAGGTATTCAGACGACAGTTATTCAGGTCACTGAAATCGGGGCGGCTGGATTCAGGTCGAGTTACCATGATGGATTCACCCCGGGAGCTGGAACACTTGATGTCGGATGTTCTGCGTCGAAAGGATGGAGTTCGCTCTGGAAATCTGGAGCTTCCGACTGTTTGGCCGGTTTTCGAAACAGCAGCAGGCGGCCGTCCATCACCAGACTGAAGAATGCCGGGACCAGCAACAGCGTCAGCATTGTGGACACGACCAGACCGCCCAGGACGACGCTGCCAAGTCCGCGGTACAACTCGCTGCCGGCACCTGGCATGACAACCAGTGGGAAT
>Ga0315322_10000613_pt1 | contig 26715 bp, 17 predicted proteins | sample M110021515metaG_FD_203461 | JGI IMG/M metagenome (GOLD analysis project Ga0315322, IMG submission 203461) | Ammonia-oxidizing marine archaeal communities from Monterey Bay, California, United States - M1 100m 21515 | ecosystem: Environmental > Aquatic > Marine > Intertidal zone | place: USA...
CGTCAATCACAGCGAACGGGATCGTCAAACCCACCAGCGTCATCTCCGATGCAACAAAACGTCCGTTTGCAACTTTTCCGCTGACGATTGCTTTTCGCACGCAATTGCACAGACCATCCTTGGCGTGTGCGTCTCCATAACCATCAATCGAACTTCCATCAACGAAGTAAACTTTGTCTTCCATCCTGATCGCGAGATCACACCCGTCCCCAGGCATCCCAAACTGACACTGCCCGCAGGATGCATCCACCTCGGTCAGATTCACCTCCCAAACCGAGCTATCTGAAGCTGAAATGTCAGGATCTTCCACTTCAAACACCATGTGGTTTTCGTTGCGCTGACAACCAATGCAGCCCAACAAGACGCAAAGCAACAGGATTTCAAAGCGGCATTTCATAACAAAACCTTTCCGAATCGTCGACGGCATTCGGAAACCGGAATTGGTCACCGAGCTGTTCTTTCCGCCAGTTAGTTCTTCAACGCGTGTCGAGTTGTGGACAGTGTGCTGCCCCCGCACGTAATTTACCACGACTCGTTCCACCGGTGCGTTTAATACGGATTCACCTAAAAACAGTCAGTGGTAAACCAACTTATTTTGTAGCCGCACGTCTCGGTTTATACCAATCCGCTTGACGACCGTGAGCGTCGAGCTCTACCTGCCTGCCAGTATCACCCTGTTGCCGCATCCAACGCTCAAGTTCGTTCGAGAGTTGCTGTTTTTGGTCATTCAGATCAGCCTTGCCAGCGAGATTATTCTGACAATATGGATCTGCGATCACATCATACAACTCTTCTTCCGGTCTCTTCATGTATCGTTGTGCCCGAGCGCGTGCGTCCTCATCCATCTCACGAGTTGCTTCATGCACAGAACGTGAAACTGGGATACTGAATTCATTTTCGGGGAAAAGGTTGCGGATGTAGCGATACTGTTTCCCCACGACTGTGCGTATTCCATACGGATCCAAGTAGCCGTTCACGCCCCGTGTGGTCTGAAGGCTAAAGGCATAATCACTGTGCTTGTTTGTTTTCCCCTGCAACAACCCGAGGAATGATCTGCCATCAAGTACCTCTGGGATCGCCAAACCTGCCGCATCCAGAAATGTGGGCAAAACATCGGTGTACTCCACCATGGCATCAGTCTGAGTATCCTGCTTCACGACCCCTGGCCACGACACGACCAAGCCACTTGCCACGCCTATTTCGTAACATGTCCACTTTCCGAACGGGAATCCGCTTCCTTGCTCGGTCGCCACAACAACACACGTTTCCTCATTCAGCCCCAGATGTTTTACCATGGCAGCTATCTCACCCACCTGCCCATCAAAATAGGTGATTTCAGCGAGATACCGTGCATACTCCCCACGTTGGTAAGCGAATTGCTGAGGGCTCAACTTGGCGTCACGGTACGGTTTCGGATCACCTTTACTGTACGGTGCGTGTGGCTCATTCGAGCACAAAAAAAGGCAGAATGGCTGCTTCCGCTGCGCCGCCTCCTGCATGAACTGCAACACATCGTGATAACGCCAACCATCCACCACGGGCACTTCCAGATCAGGCGGGTCTGCAAACTCTTTCAGGTACTCAAATGGGAACACCGACAGTGGTGCAATATGGGTCTTCCCTGCCAACCCAACACGATAACCGGCTTCGGAAAGATAGTGAGGGATGCTTTTTACATTCTCATACGCCTTGGCGTGATTGGGATACGCGCCGCTTCGAACCGGATACAGTCCCGTGTACAGTGCGTGACGAGTTGGCGAACACATGGGTGCTGCCTGATAACACCTCTGGAATGTCAAGCCGGATTTTGCGATCCGGTTAATGTGTGGAGTCTTCGCAGGGCCGCCGTACAACTCCAGATCGCGATAACTGCAATCGTCGGCAAGGATAAAAATGAAATTGGGACTCTCCGCATGACTCTTGGAAGTTCCCCAGAGTAGTGCAGAGCAGCCACAAAACAGAAAAACGGGAATCGCGATCCAACGCAAGGGAACTCTCCCACCGACATCATTCAACACAGTTTTTGTACCCACGGACTTAGATCACCTTTCAAAAACAACGGTTCGCACTGACATACCTGGCAGAGGTTCGCTAGCCGGAACCGGTTCGCAGTCGCGCTGCCGATCTGTTTGCCGTACTTGACTCACTTTGTAATCGGCTGGTGCGGAAAACTGGACGTCGTGGACATCATTAGAATCGTTAACCACAACCACCACCAATTTCGCCTGGTCAGGTGAACGGTAGGCAGAAACCTGCAGATGCGTGGGTGAATCAACAGCAAGTCTCTGATATCCGGGTCGTACAAATCCCGAGTACTGCCGGAATGCGTAATACTTCTTGGTCCGCTCCAGAAACGCCTGAGAACCGTTCTGAGTTTCTTCCTGAACCAGCACCAACCCTTCGTCCCGGTGCTTTTGTCTTGTGTTGGGATTGGTGACTCGCTCAGGTGCCAGACTATAAACCAGGCCCCACCAAAGAAAAGCGTTGGCTTCTGCATCGTTGAGTGTCATATGAATGTAACGCGCCGCCAGTATCGCTTTGTCATGCTCATTTAGATCTGGTGTCCAACCATAGGTATGCCATTGTGCGCCATTCCATTGGGCTCCAGTCGTTTCTGTCATCCACAGTCGCTTGGATGGAAAATTTTGCCGCCGCATACGGCCAAGAGCCTGGGTCTTCTCAATAAGATTTTCGATGCCACCATTCTGCCCCTCCACAAAACTGTCGTACATATGGTAGGCCGCAACTTCGACACCGGGACTGGTCAAGGTAGGCAGGAACCGCTGTACCTCCGAAGCGTTGTCGCCAAGATAAGCGAGATCAGGTGCCGCAAGCTTTACTTGTGACAACCCAGCAGCATCCAAACGCGGCCTTACTTTCTGATCAACGAAGTTGGCCAACCGCAGCGGTTCCCAACCACAGGTCTGTGTGCCCGGATGAGACCAGTTTGACTCGTTCTGTACAGCGACGACTGCAACATTCGCCCCCCACTTCTGATGCTGCAGCACGCGGGCAATCATTTCATCAGCCCACTCCTCTTCTCTGGAGGGCTTCAGGCGGAATTGCTCTGATCCATTGACCTCCACCACATCCAACCAATAGTCGTTGTCAGGATGCTTGGCTGAACGAGGCTGCCAGAATGTAAGCAACACTTGAAGCTCAGGGTTTATCTTCGTGGCCCTCTGAAGCACGTCTCGATTTCGTTCAGGATCACCAGTCTTTGAAACTTCACCTTGAACACGGACAATGTTGACATTCAATCCGTTGATCGCCGCTTCCAAGGCCTGATCATCTGAGTTGATTCCCCAGAACGCGATGGATCCACCAAACCCGTCAATACTTTGCCGCACGCGATCATCTCCGACATCAAGTTTGATCACGTTACGGGATTTGACTTTGTCATATAAGGCGGACACACCAAGACGACCGACCATTCTGGGCTCGGCTTGTATTTCTGTGACAGAAGCAATGGCCACCGCATTCCGATTTGCTTCACTGGCATTTGACTGCTGCTGCCACATCGCTGACTTTCTTGCCAATTCGATTCTCAAAGAAAGTCGTTCTTCACCGCGAGCCAAGGCTTCGGCATGCTTGGGATCATCAACCAAATTAATAACTTCACCGGGGTCATTCTTCAGATTTGTCAAAACTCTGGCTTTGACCTCCTCTGCATCATCGCGCCACTCTGTGTAACGATAATTTCCAAATCGCAAACTGTGCCCGAGCATTTTGTAGGCTGGATAAGAACTATACGCATCATACCGATGGCCAGATTCCGGCTCAGTCAGCAAAGCCCGAAAACTGCGCCCTTGGCAATGCCCAGGAACAGGAATGCCTGTCAGATCACACAGGGTGGGATAAAGGTCAATCAACTCTACTAGTCGTGGAGTAGGTTCCGTTTTGGTGAGTCGCGGATCACGGATAATCAAAGGCGTTCGAGCATCACATTCAAAATTGGTATGCTTAGTCCAACTACCATGATCGCCCAGTTTCCAACCGTGGTCTCCCCACAAAACGACGATTGTATTTTCGGCTAACCCGGTCTGCTCGAGCGCATCAAGTACCCGTCCTACGCAAGCATCCGCATAACTGGTCGTGGCGGCATAACCATGAAGCAAACGAAGGTTCAATTCATCAGAGAAATCAGCTGGTGACTTGCCTTCAAAGTCACTGTACTTGTGCATTTCATGAGCCATCAGATTGGCTGCGTGCTCGGGGTACCCCTTTGGAATCGATTGATTCGGCGGCATCTTGAAGTTATCACGCTCATACAAGTCCCAATACTTTTGGGGCGCTACGAATGGCAGATGTGGTTTCGCAAATCCCACTGCCAAAAAGAAAGGCTGTCCTTGAGTGGTCGCAAGATCTTCAAGAATCCGTGTTGTCTCTGCTGCACGCTTGCCGTCCATGTAAGTGTCATCATGAACATCCGCTGACTCGGTAAGCGGTCCTTTGGCTGGATCCCTCACGTCACCAACTTTTCCCTCCGCACGAACACGAGCCAACGTCTTCAGATTTTCTGGCTTGGCATAATCAGCTGCGGAAATATCAACCCAGCGGCCCCAGTTTCCGGGATCCACTCCACCCCCACTGTGCCCGTGGTAGATCTTACCCAGCCCAATGGTTTGGTATCCCTGCTGACCAAAATGCTGATTCATGGTCAACACATTGGGGTGCCGATCGCGCCAACCTGAAACATGAAACGTCTGCTCACCCGTTCTGATTGGATAAAGACCACTCATCAACGACAAGCGTGACGCGCCGCAAACCGCCTGCTGGCAATAAGCCTGATCGAAACGCACGCCTGAAGCGGCAAGACGATCGATGTTTGGCGTGATCGCATCCGTGCCGTAAGTACCAAGTTCCGGTCTCAGATCATCAACCGCAATGAAAAGCACATTGGGCCTCGGTTTCACGACGGCCATCGTCTCAGCAGGCTTTACACCCGGAACTGGCCCAACTGAATGAGGCGTTGCAGCATTGGGCACGCCGGAGTGCGGCACGCCGGAGTGCGGTACGCCGGAGTGGGGTACGCCAGAATGGGGTACGCCGGAGTGCGGTACGCCAGAATGAGGTACGCCGGAAGACACCCTTGTCGCGTCTGCTGAAGCAATCAACGGAACCGACCTCGGATGTACACGTGTCATCACTGTCCTTGGTTCACCCAGAGCATCTGATGAACCTCCCACCCGCACCAGGTACTTTCCTGCAGGCAACCCTCGATTAAGTGACGCGTCATGAAATGACAAGTCATCCGCGTTGATCTGAAACACAATCTGCTGGCTCTGCCCCGGTTCAAGCGAGACACGAAGGAACCCTTTTAACTCCAAGCCTGGCCTTGCAATAGCGAACGATTCACCCGTGACATAAAGTTGCGCAATCTCGGTCCCCGCTCGCTGACCTGTATTGGTGACCGTGACCGTCGCCTCAATGATATCTCCGGGACGAACTTCAGCAGCTGACATCTGCAAGCTACCATACTTGAAGGTGGTGTAGCTGAGACCATGTCCGAAGGGATAGACCGCGTCACGCCGTGAGTCGACGTAATCAAATATCTGCGAGCTTTGTTGTTGACTGTAGTGTGCAGGCAGATGGCCCACGCTTCTGGGCCAACTAAGAGTCAGCTTCCCAGATGGATTGGTATCACCGAAGATAATTTCAGCGGCTGCTGTTCCAGTTTCTTGACCGGCATAATGAGCCGTCAATATTGCGGGGATCCTGTCTCCCAATTCATGCAGCGTCACTGGCTTGCTGTTATTCAGAAAGAGAACAACCGGCTTGCCAGTGGCCAATACGGATTCCGCAAGCACACGCTGCGATTCAGTCAGGTCCATCGTGGTGCGATCGCCGACGTGGTTTCCACCCCACGCCTCACGCCCCAGCAGAACGTTTTCCCCCAGCGCAAGTACCACGAGATCCGACTGTTTGGCAACTTCCACCGCTTCAGCAATCAACCTCTGGTTGTCCTTCAGGGTCGCAAACTCAACTTCATTGACGTAGCGCCAGTTCGCATAGGAATCACCTGCATCATTGAGTGCAATTTTGCACCCCTCTGCATGCACTACTTTGGCAGCATCGCCGAGACGGCTGCGGAGACCTTCCAACAAAGACACGGTCTTCGTGGGGCGGCCTGAGTAATTACCAAGTCTACAAACGTCTGCGTTAGGGCCAATGACAGCGATTGTGCCGTGTTGCCCGGGAGTCAACGGCAGTACCCGTCCCTCATTCTTCAGCAGGACAATCGACTGCCGGGCTGCCTCGCGACTCAACTCACGTGCGGCTTCTGAATTCGCCAATGACTTTGCCCGCGGCACATCGAGTTGCATGGGCGCTTCAAATAACCCAAGCCGGAACTTCAGTTCAAGTACCTCAGCAACGGCTTGATCGATTAACCGCTCCGTGACAGTGCCGGCTTTGACCAGCTCAGGAAGATGCTTGAATCCAAAATTGTTAGGAAGCTCCAATTGGAGCCCGGCTTCAAGTGCCATGCGGCCTGCATCAGCATCAGACTTGCCAATTTTCTGATAACTGCGAACGAGGTCGATTCCCTGATAGTCGCCGACGACAAGCCCTTGGAATCCGAGTTGACCACGTAGCAGGTCACCGAGCACCCAGCTATTCACGTGACAGGGAACTCCCTCCACTTCATTGAACGCCGCCATGATTGCAGCGGGTCTTGCATTCTGAATCACGTGCCGAAAGGGTACAACTTCCGTATCCAGCAACTCACGTGGACCATGAACATACGGCGATCGGTTACGGCCACCCTCGGTGCCGGCATAGCCGGCGAAGTGCTTGAGAGTTGCCGCCACATGGTTCGGTGCAATGGTTCCATCTACCGCCCCTTGCAACCCGCGCACCATCGCAGCCCCAAGGCGTCCTACCAGATAGGGATCTTCCCCAAGTGTTTCATCCACGCGTCCCCACCTCAAATCCCTGGCGACATCGAGGACAGGCGAAAGCACATGCGAAACGCCACGTGACCGAGCTTCACGCCCAGCCTGTGAGTAAATTTCACGCAACAGGTCGACGTTCCAAGTGCAGGATAGCCCAATGGGCGTTGGGAACGAGTTGGCTTCAAACCGCATGAAACCATGGGCTGCTTCATCGTGCAGAATGGCAGGGATCCCCAGCCGGGTGTCATTTCGGAAGTGTTTTTGAACGGCAGCATAAAGCCGCGCGTCCTCATCAATCGTCAGATTATGCAGAGGCCCCAATTCACCGATTCCATTCGGGCATTTCCCTGCAAAGAACTTGCTGTCAAAGATCGCTCCCTGTGCACGCAGCTTTTCTTCGCTTGGATCCCACCATCCTGTGATCTGCGATACCTTCTCCTCAAGGGTCATCCTGGCAAGCAGGTCAGACACCCGTTCCTGAACCGGTAATTCAGCATTCTGGTAAGGCCATTTCTGACGGCGCACAGGCGAAAGATCAGGCTTGGGAAAACCGATGTGCTGGAATGGTTTATCAATGGCATTGATAAACATGGGATCCGCCATTCGCCGCAGCCATCTCTGCTTCAACAAAGGAGAACTTTCCAATTTCGTTTGCCCCCAACCATCCCACATCTCCTGTGAGTCCCAATCAGCGTTGATGTAGGAAACAGCTCGGATCACATCGAGATTGTCGTCGATGTGTTTGAAGAATGGATTGAACCAATCATTCCAGACACTTCCTGCGTCTTCTTTATCGAAATAATGACCACGTGCGGTTGCTTCGGCAATGAAAACCGGCTTGCCAACGCTACGTGCAAACTCGAGTGCAGGCTGTCCATCCTTTTCACCGCCCCACCACGAGTACCCCACCCAATCATAGTATTCTGAACCCGGATCATACTCCGCGAACTGCCCGACTTTCACGCTGCTTGAGGAAGCAAACACGGTGGCAAAATTTTCAAGTTTCCTGGCCCGCAATGCATCAACGATCCGTCGAAATGCCAACTTGAAATTTTCCGGGTCGTAATCGTTCCACGAACCATCAAACTCATAGCCAATTCGAATCAGAAAGGGCCGATCCGGGTAGGCAGCGACAAAATCAACAAACTCGGCAATCAAGTGGTCGAAAGAACCATCAGCAACCTTGTCTTCACAGTTCCCTTCCATCGCAATCGACACGTGCATCACGCAACGCTTCAAGGTAGCGGAGTCGAGATAGGCCTTTTGATGCATCGGTCCGGACGCCCACTCCGTCTCGCGATTCAGACCGGCAACTTCACCCTTCGCAAACGTGCGACCAAATCCGTTCGTCCATCCTTCAGAAAAGTAGACGTAGTGGGTAATGCCCCCCGGCGTCCCCACATTATCAACATAGCCGTCGCGAAACTTGCCGGTACCACCAACGGAGGCATTGTCCTGTCCAGCGAAAACGAGGACCTTGCCAGATGCGGGAGCGAACTTACCCCGGACATCGACAGCGTTGCCGACTGCCGGGGTCATCCCAAGGAGACACCCAAGGGTCAGAAGTAAATGTTTCATGCTCTAAATCAAACGCGTAAAACTCATTCAAACGAGACCCTCATTGCGCACAAGGATCCGGCGTTCAAAAGATGGGAGTGTAAGGTGATTAATGTAAAACGACCGATTCATTTGACCGTTACCGCTTCAGCACCAATTCAGCTTCGAGTTCCTCGAGCGAGCGTCCCTTGGTCTCAGGCAAGATGAAGAACAGCAGGAAAAAACCAAAGGCTGCAATCACACCAAAAATCAGGAACGAGGTAGCATTGCCGAGGTTCGTAACCTCCCATGGAAATATCTGGGAAACGAACCAGGCGGTGCACGAGTTAACGAAACCAATGACACCAATGGCGAGGCCGCGAATACGGTTGGGATACAACTCGGAGAGCATGACCCACATCACCGGCCCCAGCGAGAAGGCAAAACAGGCGATGAAGCCAAGGATTCCCGCAAGCACCAATTTGGCATTCATATTGGTCGCTACTTCAAGGATAACCCCCTCATTCGCATCATAAACTTCTTTCCCGAGGGAATCCCTCATTTTCTGTTTAAAGTCGACGTCATTTCCGAATGTCTGGCTGGTCTGTGAAGCCAAAATCTTGATGTCCTCAGGACTGAGATCCCCTTTTTTCTGTAAGCTGGCGACACCCTCCTGTGTTAATTTGTAAGTCGCTTGATTGAACGCAAAGGCACACAGCAACAGAGACACTGCAATCCCTGCTATCCCGAACAGCATCAGTGGTCGACGTCCCAATCGATCAATCAGTACGATACCCACAAAGGTGAAGAGTAGATTGACGGTACTGAGCAGCAAGCCACATTCAAAGGCCGCATCTTGACCAATTCCAGTCTGCTTAAAGATGCTAACAGCATAAAAGAAGACGGCATTGATTCCGGTGCTCTGCTGCAAGATGCCAATGGTAAGTCCTACGAATAAGACGAATCCCAATTTGGGATTAAACAACTCGGCATAGCCTCCTCTGATAACTCCAGCTTGCGCCTCAATGCTGTTTCTGATTGCCTTTGCCTCGGCATCCCCATCTTCTTGACCATGCAACTGCTGCAGAACAGCATGCCCTTCGGCAGTGCGGCCTCGAGTAAAGAGCCACCGTGGGCTGGAGGGCACAAGCAGCAAGAAGAAGAAATACAGCACCGCTGGAACAACCTCGATCCCCAACATCCAACGCCACACATTCTCTTCCGTCAGCCAGTCTGCGCCCGCTTTGAAAGTACGATTCAAATACCAATTACACAGAAAAGCGGCAAAGAATCCAATCACGATGTTCAATTGCTGAATCGAAACCAGTTTTCCTCGATTCGACGCTTTGGAAATTTCTGCAATGTAGGTGGGTGCAATGATCAACGCTGCACCAAAAGCAACCCCCCCTAACATGCGAGCCAAATACAACATGACATAAGTTTCAGCATAGGCGGACCAGAGTGCCGACGCCGCGTAAAGTATCGCAATCAACACCAACAACGGTTTTCGACCGCACTGATTACTGACCGCGCCGGCTGCAAGCATGGCAAACATGGCTGCAAATGTGGGGCAACTCACCACCCAACCAGTTTGCACCTCATCGAGCCCCAATTCAGGGGCGGCGTAATCCATTACCCCCGAGATGATCCCCATGTCGAATCCGAACAGAAAACCGCCCAGAGAAACGACGAACGCAATGAATAGCGAATGGAACTTCATGGCAAAAACTTTCTTTCCGTGCGTCTATCGCACTTCGAGGTAATCGAATTCAGCAGGCAGTTGTCGACCAGTCAGATCCTGGCAGGCCAAGCCAATAAAGGTTCCGGTGAAACCCCAATGGTCACCGTGGTCATCAGAAAGAATCGAAGCATCGAGATCGGCACTAACCTTGTGATACACCGTGTCATCTGTGGACCAAAAAAACGCAAGGCGGCATCCATCGAACGCCGCACGCAGATACAGATCACCCTCGGGCAAAGGAATCAGATCTGCCCCCAGAGGGAAAGAAGATACTCCATCATCACAACTGTGGATTTGAAGACAACGACCGAGTACCTCATCAACGGAAACGTATAGATAATGAAACAGGAAGGTATTGTAGTAGGCGACCAAACCTGCCATCTGCTGGAACGATTGGGGCTGAAAACGCACGCGGGTAGTCGCCGTTGCAACCTGCTTTGTCAGACGCCTGCCCAGCATGGCCTGGTGAAAACAGGATTCCAACGACTCGGCACCCCGCAAAACCAGCTTGTTGGGTTGACGATCGCCAGGATTTAATGGCAACCGTGGCGTGGCGTAGTGAATGGAATCAAATGGGATGCGTGACGGAAGCTCATCCCATTTCTTCGTCGTCAGCAGAGGCGGATCGACGTGCATTTTTGGCCGGTTGTCCTCACCAACCATGTACAACCAATCATCCTCTCGCCATTCAACTTTCTGTATTGCAGTCTCGCGTCCCAAGTTACACCGCCGAGTACCAGGCAAAGGGCGACCGCACAAATGAGGCATGTACCACTCACCTGTTTGCGTTTCTACCAGGCTAGCGTGACCAGCTTTCTGAAGATCAATATCCGGACACCCCGATGATGTTAAAACAGGATTGCTTGGATGCACCTGATACGGGCCTTCCAACGAACGCGAGCGTGCGAGACTCACCGCGTGCTCGTACTCTGTTCCACCTTCGGCAGTGAGCAAGTAATACCAACCGTTGCGTTGATAAAGATGAGGCCCCTCGGTGAGGCCTAGGCTACTGCCCTTGAAAATGACTTTCGGTTCACCGATCAACCGTCGCTCGAGCACATCGTATTTCTGCAAGGCAATGCCATAAAAGGGATGATGATTCGGCCGGTGGTCCCAGACCATATTCAACCAGTACTTTTCCCCATCCCGATCATGAAACAGAGAAGGATCGAAGCCAGACGAATTGACGAACACTGGCGATGTCCAAGGTCCCTCGATGGATTCCGCTGTCGTCAAAAAATTGGGAGTATCCTTTGTGGCCGCCTCGTGTTGATGCACCACCGTGTAGCAGAGGTAAAACACGCCATCATGATGACTCAAGGCGGGGGCCCAAACACCACCTGAACTTGGCACCCCACTCAAGTTAATCTGGTCCTGTAACGCGTGTGTCAGCAGACGCCAATTCTGCAAGTCTTTGGAGTGGTGAATCTGCACCCCCGGGTACCACTCGAACGTCGACGTCGCAATGAAGTAATCCTCGCCCACTCGACAAATCGAAGGATCAGGATTGAAGCCGGGAAGAATGGGATTCTGGATCATGTTCCGTCAGACTGAGCACCGAAAATTTTACACACCCCACACGAGCGCCTCTGTGCATCCGCCTCTGTGCAGCCGCGTCAGTGCATCCGCGTCAGTCACAAAAAAAACGTTGCGAATTTGCGTCAAAATACTCAGCGAACAAATGAGTCTGTTGTCCACAAGTCACTCACATGCCGCAACAGAGTTCGCAATCTCACAGAGCAAGTGTCCCAGCTTATCAGGGTGGTGAAACGCCACCTACTGCCTGAAAACGCTGAAAACTGCATAGATGATACCGAATTCACGCAAACTGCGAAATGAACCTCACCGCCTTCTACGGCACTTCCCCAGTTGCCACGGACTCTCCAAGTACGATCCACCGGGCGGTCTGAGCAAGAATGGAACAGGACAGGACGTTTGCAATTTTCTGCAAATACCACAAAACATCACCTGCGGGTCCAGCGACCCCGTGATTTATGACCTACCCTTTGTTTGGGTTCGGGCAGGAACCATCTTATCACTCAAGGGGCTTCACATGAGCAAAGCATTTTTGTTGAGCTGCGTACTCATCACTGGGTATGTCGCCTTTCTTGCTGTCTCCCTTCCTGATTCGAAAAAAACGAAACAGGAAAACCAGTCAGGGACCGCAGCACCAAGTCCACCTCAATCTGATCTCGAAGGCTTTCTGCAAAGCTTGGATCCGGACTCAGTTAGGAAGTGCTTGCAGCGTCACCAACGCGGAAGAGCAATCGATAGCAAAACCCTACTTCAATGCGGTGATTTTTCGCTGTATGCGAAACATCAATGGCTACCCGAACAGTACGCCGTGGGACATTTCAAGAACATCTTAATCAAATCGTCCAACTTGAATTCACTCCGAGCCCAACTTCAAGAGAGCTCGCAACTTGTCGTCCCCGTGTTCAAGGCTCCATGACTTCAAGGCTCCATGACTTCAAGGCTCCATGCATTACAAGCTGTGTAAATCCCAGCTTCGTTAAGTCACAGCTTCGTTAAATCACAGACTCTACAGTCTCAGGGTACCGCGACACCCCAGGGAATGATGCCCCCGCTCAAGTTTCTCAGATGCACACCATGACGAACATGGCTCACTGGGAAACGATGGATATATCAGCACATTTCTGCCGCGCACGATCCCCAGCCCAAGCGACAATCTCAAAAAAGCTTAAAGGCAGCACCCAACTCGCCCATACCGACAGTTGATAGGTCAGCTCATGACTTAGTGCCAAGACGCTTAACATTGGATGCAGCAGCCTGAGGCAGATAGCTGATGCAAGCAGCACATAGCTGCGCACCATCCACTTGGCATGCCACTTGACTTTTCCAAGCCGTCCAAACCGCCACCCCAAGAATGTGGCAGTCCATGTCAGTCCCGCCAGCAACGAGAAACACAGAAAAGACGACAGTCCCCATAAGCCCAAAAACCCATCACCAAGCCACCGGGCGCTGCGGCAACCAGAACCGAAACACAATAAAACCGACCCAACCACCGATGCAATCGAGGCCAGTGCTGACGCAATGTTCGGCTAACCTGAAGCGTACCACTGATGAATGCGACAGGCGCACCCACAATATGAGCATAGAACGCAATGAAATAACCGCTACTGAAAAAGAAGTCACGTTTATCACGCAAGAAACCATACTCAAGATCTGCTGCGAAGTAATACCCGAACGGCGCAAAAACCATCCCGCCGACACTCATCCCGAGCGTCAAAATTCCCCACTTCAGATAACGACCATAGGGTTCAATCAGCTCAGGCAGTATCCGCAGTCCACTCTTCACTTTACAAGCACTACCTTCCATACATGGCTGCACCAGACAGCTGCTGATGAGCGCTTATCAGCACTCATCAAAAATAATTACCAGAGAAGCGACTTGGACCAAGCATTCCCCGCAAGACGCCGCATTCATTTTTCGAATGGCTGCAACGCAGGATCTCCAATCACAACATAGAGCAATGAATTCTGCGGGGGCTTTTTCGTTTTCTCACGTATCACAAAGTCGCCCGGCTTGACCTCTTTCAGATTGATCAGCCCATTCATTAATCGCTGATAACCTTCACCCACTGTCTTACCCTCAAGCCAACATTCCAGCACAGGATAAAGATGTGGGAACCCTGAACTCAGCCGTTGGTGCCCAAAGGCAACGATGGCACCCTGGTCAACAGCGCGAAGCACAAACGCGTCACGTTTCTGGACAGTGTAACCGCCGGGAGCATCACGCATTTCGGGAAGATCCGACTTGCTGGGTGAAGCAGAAAAGCAGGACCCTGTCATCAACACCTTGCCCTGCAGGTTCGCTGGTATTCCTTGTAGATCAACGCTACAGGACATTCCGGGTATTCCATGCCCATGCATGATGATCAAATTTGATTCATCAAACTTGCTTGATAATTCTGGCGCGAACGATTCGATGAACCCCCCACCACCCGGCGTCTCCAAGTTCCACACTTGTTCACCTTTAAGCCGCGGTGCCGTCTTTGCTTTCTTGTCATAAATTGCAACAACAGGCGTTTCCAAATTGCTTTTACGAAAGTGCTGTCGCAATATCGCAGCTTTCTGAAGCGATCTTGTTTCGGCATCACTTAACACCTGACTGATTGCAATCGGCTTGAGATTCCCCCTCAAAACAGGAGAGTGTTTCAACGACTGATCAATCAATTTTGAGAACGCAGACGCGTTAGAGGCGATCAAAAACCCTGGAAACGCATCAATCTCCGGATCGTTATCCAATGTGGATAAGAGTTCCCACATCCCCATCAACATATTCTCACGAAACGATTCGAGACGTGGCGCGATCGCAACGTACCTGGGTCCAATTCCCTGAAGCTGTTTCTTCAACTCAGTGAACCGTTTGGGTTGCTCGTGCAGCAAAGCCAGATCGGGAACACTCAAAATCTTTCCCTGATGATGTGCCGCGAGGTCCTTCAACGGCTCCAAGAAAGCATTGCCAACGTGATCAGTCAAAACAACATACTGCGAACCATCAACGGCATGCTTCTCCGTCCCTAATACAAATGCCGAATTACGAGCATCTTCACGCGTCAGACGCACCCCTTTCCCAACACGCTTCAAATCAGCAACCTCAGGCACTACAAATTCCGGAGTCGCTGTTTTCTGTGCCGGAGCCCGCAGCATGGTTCCATCAGCCGCGATCCCAAACCGCCTACGGAACGCAATCACCTCTTGCGGTGAAACTTTCTTATCACCATCAACATCCCACCGCGGAAACTGTCTCGCGTAACGACTGCCCACAACTTCACCGGCTTCCAACACACCATCGTTGTTGCCATCGTAAGTTTTGTAAATTTCAGTGACCGGAGGTTGTTGCCCCTGAGCATGCTGAACGCAGTAAGTAGATACAACCATCAGTAAAATGGAACAGATTAAAAAACGCATACGGAGTCCTCGTTGATTCAGTGGCAACACCCAGTCTAACCGATACACGATCACACTTCATGCACCCCACGCAACAGCTAACGACTGCTTGTCAACGCTTGCGAAGAAAGAACCACTCGCAACATGAACAGAACACCCCACGGAAGTTGCAGAATGAAATGGACCTTCGCCAAAAGCTTCGTCTTTCATGATGCATTCGCCATCGCGAACATACAGAAACAGGTTCGTTAATACTTACTGATCACACCCAACGGGTCGTCAACAATCAATCCATCGCCCCCTAAATCCGTCACCTTGTACGGATGCTGTTCGTCAATGCCATAAGCAAGAACCTTGCATTTCGCATCGTGTGCATCATCGATCAAATTCTGATTCAAAAACAACGCTGGCAATACCAGATATTCACAACCCAGTTCATCACAAAGTCGCAAGAAGAATTCATGTGAAAACAGATAGTCGAGCTTGTTGTATTTCTCTGTCCACAATGCCGTGTACCCAAGCGTGTACAGCTTCTTGCCTTTGTTTTTCTTTTCTACCTCTGCAAACGATTTCAAGCAAGATTCTGTACCAAACAGCACAAATCGATTTGTGTTCAGGTCGTCAACCGCTTTCTGCAAGTCGTACGGATTTATTCTTGGATCTTTTAGATCCAGTACAAATCTCACCCGCGGATCATCTAAAAATTCTTTCATCGCATCTGCCAATCGCGGAATCGCTTCGCGTCCGCCGGGATAGTCAATTCCAAGTTTCTCGATATTTGCACTTTTGAATGAGCTAAAGTCCCAGTTGTCACGGTCAGCAAACACACGTTTCGCGTCTGTCACACGACAAACATCTTCATCATGAAATAAAAACAGATTCCCGCCGGAGGATTTACGCACATCGATTTCAACCCAATCCACTTCAATTGCAACCGCATCTCTGATCGCTCTGATAGTATTGCCCGCGCCGCCACGTCCGCCGCGTAGTTCAATCCGGACACCGCGGTGTCCAATGATGGTTGGGTTCAGAGTATGCTTATCAAAGGAGGTTTCGCCGTGCATCCAGTCATGAATGCTTCCCAGCCCGTGGCCACCACCAGGCAATGCGGAAAAATTGTAGCGGTGTATGCCCCAGCAAAAAAACGAGATTGGTATCGCCAACAAACGCAATCGGTCACGCCAGAGGATTTCCGTCATTGGTAAGAATATTTCGAGATAACAAGGGAATTAAAGACAGTTTACTTCCCAATCCAATTTCAACTTTAGGGCGATCGGGTAGCGGCCATGTCAGGCAGTCCCCCTTCGCAACAAAGCACTGCGCAAGCGTGTAAAGATTACACTGTCACGCCAACGCCTGACAGAATTTTCCATCGTCAGCAACAGAATCAAGCACCAAACCCGAGGTTGGAAAATTCTCGCCGCCTTGCAAGTATCACGTCGCGAAAGCAATTCTCGCCGCAGAGAGATAGGCAGTGATACACTCCCATAACATTTCCTTCTCACCTCGTCCAAGTCTTGAAAAACAAGAAGGCTCAGCATCATGTTGCGTTCATCTGTACACGCGGCGATCGTATGTTTCCTATGCCTTGTCACGGTACTGCATCAGTGTCAACTCAAGGCCACCGAGCCCACAGCGGCGACAACGCGAACTGTAGCAAATCCACGAACGCCAGAATTCAAATCAATTTTCGATGGAGAAACACTGAACGGCTGGGAAGCAACTCCGCCGGGCACCGACGATGCTTGGCAAGCAGCAAATGGAATAATCACTGGCACTGGTGGAAAGACGCGTGGCTATCTGACCTACGCGGGCAATAAGCAACTTTCGAATTTGGAACTGAAATTCAGCTATCGTTTTCTTGGCAAGGGAAACAGTGGCGTCAGCATCCGGGCCATCCCCGACCCAACCAAGAAACGCAGCTTCCAATCGTATCACGCAGATCTCGGACACGTTGGAATCGGAAAACAAGTTCTCGGTGCATGGGACTTCCACACGCCTGGAAGAACCGAGCACCGCTGTTTTCGAGGAGACCGGCTTGTAATTGACGCCGATGACCATCCTCACCTTACCCCAATCCAAAACGGGCTCGAGGCCAAAGACATTCATCGCGGTCAATGGAACAAAGTCCACATCATCGCCCGCGACAATCACTTCATGCTTTACATCAATGGCAAACTTGCGTCACAGTTCACAGAACACCTGCCGAGTGACAAAAGATTAAAACGCGGCATGATGCAACTTCAGCTTCATGATCCTGGCATGGTGGTGGAATTCAAAAACATTGTTCTCAAAGTGCTCGATTGAAACCACAGCGACTAGAGAACACAGCGACTAGAGAACACAGCGGCGAGGTAACACAGCGACTAGAGAACACAGCATCCAGACCAACACCAGCAACAAAACGAAAAATCCCGGACCCTGCTATCGCACACAGGCCCTCTCGACATCAACAGTCGCCACCATGATTTGCTCATGATCGTGGTTGCCACAACGGAATCATCACTTTCCTCGTTTCCGCCAACTTTCGTGTCGCGAGCTCGCTCAGTTGCTTGACAACATCTGGTCTTTCAGCACTGCAATCTGAAAGCTCATCAGGATGATCTGAAAGGTTGAACAAAACAGGTCCGCTGCTATTCGCCAAAGATTTCAACGCTTTGCTTTCTGCCAGCGGCAACTTGGCATCGACACCGAGCCCCGCGACGGTGCCCTCACGATCAAAAAACAGTTTCCAACCTCCTTTGCGAATCGCCTGAGGCTGCCCCATCCCATGCCAATAAAGAATTCCACGTTCAGGCAACGATGTACTTGTCCCACGAAACAGATCAGCCACCGAACGCCCATCAATCGGAAGCGGTGCTGGAGTTTTCTTGGCATTTGAATGAGGTCGCAAAAGGTTCAAGTTTGCCTGCAGGTCGATTCCGGCCAAATCGCATAACGTTGGCAACAGATCCATCGCTGTCACGACCTGCTCACTCGATTTTCCAGCAGGTATCTGATCGGACCACCGAACAATGCAGGGCACTCGCGTGCCCCCCTCCAAAGCACTCCACTTCATTCCCCGAAACGGAAAGGCACTCGCAGCCTCCCCGGGTTGCGGACCATTATCAGAGCAAAACAAGATGATCGTGTTGTCTGCTATACCTTCATTGGCGAGCGCAGTCAGAATTTGACCGATACGTGCATCCAGCTCTTCTACCACATCCCCGTAAACACCAAAGCTGGATGTTCCTTTCCAGTCCGGGTGTGCCTGAACTGGAAAATGCGGTGCTGAATACGGTAGATACAAGAAGAACTTCTGCTGCCGATTTTTTCTGATGAACTTCACCGCTTCCTCAGTGAATTGCTCAGTCAAATGCCTGTTGACAAATTTTTCCTCAACGACGTCATCATTTCGCCAAATTTTCTGCGTCTGATTGTTACTTTTGTCAATGTAATAGGCGGTATCAAATCCCTGGCGATGAGGGCGACATGGTGGTTCACTTCCCAAGTGCCATTTGCCGGACATCGCCGTGACGTAACCGGACTTTTGAAAAACCTCGGCCACCGTGATGGCGTCGGGGTGCAGACCGTCACGTAGCCCCATCTTGTATCCGATGACTCCCTTCTTCCACCCCATTCGGACGGGATAATATCCGGTCAGCAAAGCCATCCTTGAGGGTGTGCATACGGATGCACCTGAATAAAAGCTGGTCAAGCGAATTCCATCGCGTGCAAGCTGGTCAAGAATTGGAGTCTGTATCTCTGGATGCCCAAAGCCACTCAGGTCGTTGTAGCCAAGATCATCCACCATGATCAGGATTACATTTGGCTGCCCATCCTTCTCCTGATGGGAACCCTCAACTGCGTTGGCGTCCCCACTGGCAAAGTTACACACAAAAAAGGCAATCAAACCTATCAGTCCGCAACGCAGGCTGAGGCGATACAGCGAAGAAAGCTCACTTGAACCCAAATTGAATCCACCTGTCATACGGAAACTCATGTGTCGGACGATTTCTACAATTCCCTTCGCGTTACATCTTTGCGCTGCACTCAAACGCCTCGCACAATCCCGGTCGGACCTGCATCGGCACGATCGCAACCACCAAAATTTTCATAGCGTGCGAATCAGGCCAGTATTTCACTGACCACTCGTGCTGGCTCAACCCCCGTCAAACGCTGCTCGAGCCCTTGAAATTTGAACCTGAGTCTCTGATGATCAATGCCTAACAAATCGAGAATGGTGGCATTCAGATCACGGACATGTACTCCACCGTCTGCAACGTTATAGCAGTAATCATCTGTTTCTCCGTATTCAATGCCGGGCTTCACGCCACCGCCGGCCATCCACACACTGAAACAGCGACCATGGTGATCCCTGCCGCTATTCAGACCTCCCTGACTGTAGGCTGTCCGGCCAAATTCGCCGCCCCATATCACCAGCGTGTCATCTAACAAGCCAAGTCGCTTGAGATCAGCGACCAATGCCGCACTCGCCTGATCGGTATCACGGCATTGATTTCCAAGATGCTTGACTAGCGAGTTATGTTGATCCCAACCACGGTGAAACAGCTGAATGCATCGAACGTCCCGTTCAATCATCCGCCGTGCCAGCAAACAGTTGGCAGCGTAAGTGCCTGGCTTTCGAGAATCAGGGCCGTACAAATCAAACACTTCATCAGGTTCGTCCGACATGTCCGTGAGGTCGGGCACCGAAGTTTGCATTCGATAGGCCATTTCATACTGGGCGATCCGAGCCTCGATTTCCGGATCACCCGTGAGTTGTGCATGACGCTCATTCAGCGCCGCCAGGTCATTTAGCTGCCCGCGACGCATCTCCGCATCGATACCCGTCGGATTCGATAAGTGTAAGACAGGGTTAATACCAGGTCGCAACCTTACTCCCTGATGCTTGCTGGGCAAATAGCCGCTGCCCCAGAGACGCGAAAAGATTGGCTGCCCGGGATTCTTACCAGTCCCCTGACTGATCAACACCATGTAACCTGGAAGGTCCTGATTCTCAGAGCCCAAGCCGTAACTAAGCCAGGCGCCGAGCGATGGATGCCCTATTTGCTGGTTGCCCGTATTGATGAACGTAATTCCCGGATCATGATTGATTGCCTCAGTGTGAACCGCTTTCAAAACAGCGATTTCGTCCACAACCTTGGCAGTGTGAGGCAACAAGTCACTCACCCAACGCCCACACTCTCCATGCTTTTGAAAAGGTTTGATCGGAGCATTGGCCAGAAACTGCTTTTGCCCAGCAGTCATCCCGGTAACTCTTTGCGTTCCTTTGACTGAATCGGGCAACGGCTTCCCATGCATCGTAGTCAAATTCGGCTTGTAGTCCCACAAATCGATATGACTCGGGCCACCTGACTGAAACAGATAGATCACACGTTTTGCTTTTGGGGTGTGATGTGGCAATCCTTGCAGTCCCACTGATCGAATCGCTTCTGCCGATTCGCTCTCGCGTCCCAACAACGTTGCCAACGCTGCAGCTCCAACCCCATTTCGGGCTGAGTTGAAGAGTTGCCGTCGAGTAACCTGTCGTCTGTGATATTCAATAGGGTGAATGACAATTACTCCCGGGTAATGACTTCATCGAGATTTAAAATAACCGAAGCAACCACCGTCCACGCGGCGACCACCGGCGTCAGATGTTTCTTTTCGCTATCCGCCAAACCCGCTGCCGCCTCTGGATCCTTTTGGTAAGCCGCAAGCGCACTTTCGTACCGATTGCTCAAGACCCGTCGCTCATCATCAGTTGGAACCCGTGATACCGCGCGTCGGAACATGTAGTCGATGTGCTGCCCGACTGATCCGCCACCCTCAGTCATTGCCAAGCGTGCAAGCGAGCGTGCCGCTGAAACATAGTTGGGATCGTTTAAAAGCACCAAAGCCTGGAGTGGTGTATTCGTTCTCGATCGCGTCACCGCACACACCTCCCGTGTAGGTGCATCAAAAGCAATCATGGAAGGCGGTGGACTGGTTCGCTTCCAGAAGGTGTACATACTGCGGCGAGATTGTCCGTTGGGTTCACTGGGATAAAATGCCTGGGCGCTGAAAGCATTTCCGTAACCGAAGTGACTTATTTCACGCCACAAACCATGTGGCTGGTTCGGATAGACACTGGGGCCTCCCACTCGCCGATTCAACTGACCCGAGATAGCGAGCATGCCATCTCGCAGAAACTCGGCCGAAAGACGAAAGCGGGGGGCTCTCGCCAACCATCGGTTTTGGGGATCCTGACCATACGCCTCCCGACTCGCGGTGGACGACTGACGGTAGGTTGAGGACATCACAATCGTCTTTAGCAAGTGTTTGATATTCCAGCCACTGTCACGAAATTCGATTGCCAGCCAGTCGAGTAATTCAGGGTGGGTAGGATAGGCTCCTTGCGAACCAAAATCGTCAGGAGTGGAAACCAATCCCTGTCCAAACAGCATCTGCCAGTAACGATTGACAGCGACCCTTGCAGTCAGCGGATGGTCGTCCCGCACCAACCATTTAGCCAAGGTGAGGCGGCTTGGACGGGCCGGGTCGACGGGTACTGCTTGATCGAGAAGCCTTGCGAAATTCCAAGGTGGCATCCCAAGCGGTCCCAATTCACTCGCATCACTCCAGTCACTGTCATCATAAGCCGCGAGTGTCCAATCTGAAGTTCCGGCAATCACATTCTCAGCCGTCACTTTCCAAGTTCGGCTCGACCCGTATTCCATTTTGCCATCGATGACTAACGATGCCAGTAGACCAGCAGCTCCGCCTTCATTGATCGCCTTGATCGCGATCACATTTTTGCCAACCTGCAGGTGCTTGGAAACTTCGTATTGGGCCGGTGACATCCATGGTTCGTTGGTCCCCATTTGATGGCCATTCACATAAGTCACCCCAATGTTGTCCACACTCACTCTCAACTCGGCTCGCTTTGGCTTACCGCTGAGCTCGACTACAAAACGGAAGTACCTAGGCTCATTGTCTTGATCGCCTTTCGCTGCCTCGGGAGAATTCCAGATCCACTTGGCTGATTGCCACGCGACGGCAGCGTCCATTTTCTGATCAGCCTTACGCTTCTTCTCGGTAACAGCCTTGTCAAGTTCGAGCATCGGCAGCACTTCGGGGATACCTGGCGTGACAAGCTGACTCAAATCTGGGTGATCGTACTCGCCACGGGTCAGAACATAGGTTTTGCGAGGTCCCTTTTCTTTCATGATCATCACAGAAGCTTGCTTCGCCTCCAGATCTTTTTCAAGAACTTTGATCTCGCGATTGATCGTCGACACATGCCGGTCCATCAGCTGTGTGGTTTTCCCGAACTCTTTATTGATCTGCTTCCATTGGTCGTCGGTACGTGCTGCAACCGGCGTTGCCAATGCCTCTGCAATCTGCGAACGGGCTTCATCCTGCAAATTCTCCTCCCATGTCTTACGGAGCTGAATTAACTCAGGTGGATGCAGTTGGTACCGCTTTAACGTTGCGATGCGGGCAAGCACATCGGCTTTATATTGTTCTGGCCCTGTTAACAAACCATCCATTCGCTGGATCGGCGACGTATTTCCATTTGCTGCCCCCGAACCTGGCTCATGGGCAGTATCGAAGAAGGAAAAGAAACGATAGTAATCTTTTTGCGTGATCGGATCATATTTGTGTGAGTGACATTGCGCGCATCGCATGGTCAGTCCCATGAACACAGTTGAAACGGTGTTGATTTTGTCCGCGATATAAATGACACGATACTCGTCGGGCAGAGTTCCACCCTCATGTGTATTCATGCTGTTCCGTAGAAACCCGGTCGCCAAGCGTTGCTGGTCCGTTGCGTTGGGCAAAAGATCCCCCGCCAACTGTTCCGTGAGGAACTGGTCATAAGGCATATTTTGATTCAACGCATTGATTACCCACTCACGCCACAACCACATATCCCGGTGATCATCGATCGAAAAACCGTTGGTGTCGGCGTAGCGGGCAGCATCCAACCAGGGAACTGCCAAACGCTCGCCAAAGTGTCTCGATTCGAGCAAGCGATCAACAAGACGTTCGTAAGCGTCCTGCCCGGGATCTTCTACAAATGCATCCACTTCTGCAGGTGTAGGTGGCAAGCCAATCAGATCCAATGACAAACGTCGAATGAGTTGTTCACGTGACGCGTCCTGCTGCAACTGCATCTTTTTCGAAGCAATCTTCTGAGTCACAAATGCATCGATCGGATTACGGATTCTGGAACCAGAGGTCGTCACTGGCACCTGCGATCGTTGCGGCTGAACAAATGACCAATGCGACTGATACTCAGCACCTTGTTTAATCCACTTTTCCAGGAGTTGCAGTTCTTCCTGCTTTAATTTATTCCCAGGCGATGGCGGTGGCATTTTCTCATCGGGATCCTTGGACAGGATTCGTTGCCAAGCGAGGTTCTCTGTCAACCTTGACTCGCCAAATGCATCCTGCACGCCATCCTCCGCATCCAGACGAAGCCCAGACTCCGCCTCATCTGGACCGTGACAATGGAAACAATGTGCGGCAAGAATGGGGCGAATATTCTGATTAAAATCAATGCGCTCGGAAGCAGACGAGACGGATGCTGTGATGAATCCGACGATTACCAGAGTGCAGACCGAAACCGAAATCATGCCGCCAAGATCACGTACTCTGGCTTCCGTCTGCCAATCACCATTCCAATTACTTTTCAATCGACTCACCGCAAAAAACAGATTACCGCCAACCACAACATGTTGACCTAAAAAATTCGCCACTCGAAACACACGCTAGCCGAAGCCACTAGCATCCCCAAGCAGTTCTCTACTCCCCCTAGTTTAGCATGATCGTGCAACGGCTCAGCGTCTTGTAGAGAAACGGCAAAATTTTGTATAGAAACCGCACGTGACATCGTTGAAGGAGCTCTTGCCAGTTCGAAAGAAACCTCCAGAGTCGAAATGATCTGAAACGGCATGCCACGACTCCTCTCTGCCTTCTTCGTGGTGAACCGTATTTTGTTCACTCGAACTACCCGCGTCTGTCTCGACAGCTTCACCCAACATGGGAAGCCTGATACTGCGCTGTTTGAAAACTGTTCTCGATAGGTTGCAGTCGGCGAACTGCCGCCTCAGCAACACTTCTGCAGGTGCACCTGCAGTGACCGGTGAAGAAGACTGCAAAGCAGCGTACTCGCACCTTGTTCCACAATCTTTCTTTATTTTGACCTACAGGAGTGGAAAACGGGCACATCCGCAACATGGCTCCTTCGAGCTTGCTAAGGTTTTAACACGGTGAACATGTGCAGAGGTGTAGGCACAACACTGCGGAACAACCATCACTTCAACCTTCGAGGCAGTTAACGATGCAATTATTCACAACCGGCCTGCTGGCCCAAGAGGACATGAACGTTCAGTTCGATGTCGACAACCTGGATGCACTCGCTGGCAATCCAAACACAGAAGTAGCGGCGGGGGCGCTGGGCGCTGCAGTGGTCGCTCTGCTGGGATTTCTGTGGCTGATTTCCTTAGTACTGAGCATTGTTGCGCTCGCAGGGATGTGGAAGATTTTTTCTAAAGCGGGCAAACCAGGTTGGGCAGCCATCATCCCCTTCTACAACCTCTATGTCTTACTTGAGATCACCGGTAAACCTATTTGGTGGATCGTTCTTTTTCTGATCCCTGTGGTCAATTTCATTGCGCCAGTGGTTGTGATGTTTTTGATTTACATGACACTTGCTGAACGTTTTGGCAGAGGTGGCGGAACGGCGGTAGGTTTACTTCTCTTGCCATTCATTTTTGCTCCGATACTTGGGTTCGGCAGTGCCACCTATCAAGCAGGCCCTGCCCCGGCAACCTGAGGACCTGCTTGCTAAGCGGCTTAGTTAAGCCGGTAGCATTCCACCATGCCATTCGACCATGAAACGGCGAATCAGATCAGTTCTCTGATCGGTTCGCCGTTTTCCTGTACGGCAAAGACCGGTCTACCCCGGTGGTCTAAATAGGTCTGGTCTTTTCGGATTCCCATGTGATGATAAATGGTTGCCGCCAAGTCTCCGGGCGTGACCGGTCGACGCTTGATTTGCCCTCCATCTTTTTCGGTCGCGCCAATCACTTGCCCATGCCTCAACCCGCCACCAGCCAAACACATTGACATGACCTGAGGCCAATGGTCACGTCCATCGGTACTGCCTTGGGTTCCCATCAATGGTGTCCGCCCGAACTCACCCATAGCTACCACAAGCACCTCATCCAAAAGACCTCGCTGCTCGAGATCGGATACGAGTGTCGTGATCAGGTGATCGAACAGAGGTAGAAGAGGCTTCAGTCCTTTTGAAATACCACCGTAAGGCGGGATGTTGTCACCATGATTATCCCACGTGCCTGACGCTGTGTGATAACTCAAATCGATCGTAACAAACGAGACACCTTGTTCAACCAAACGTCTCGCTAATAAAGCCTGCTGACACCACAAATGCGAGCCATACATGTCACGAACGGATTCCGGTTCACTTGAAACATCAAAAGCTTTTTGAACGCGTCCGCCCGTCAACAGGTCCACGGCCTGCTGTTGATAGGTGTCCATGGCATCCATGTTACCCGACACATCAAGTTGGCGCCGCATACCGTCTAATTGCCGAAGCAAGCCAACTCGGTTGTTGATGCGATCGAAATCCAAGTTACGTGGGAAGCGGAACATAGGTGACGAAGATACCTTTCCCGTATCCTTTCCCACCAAATCATAGACAGGCAGCGTAGCGGCCTGATTTGCCATGAATGGATTGTACTGTTGGCCTAAATCGCCAGCGTGCGCCACATGAGAACGTGATTTCTGAAACGCAACATAGGGGGGCACCCCCGGTTCGTTGGCACCTCGATATTTGGCGATGATTGATCCGATAGCCGGGTAGCGTTCGCCATTGGAATTTGAGCGGGGCGATGCTTCTCGATTTCCAGTCTGCATAACCTTGTTGGGTTCATGATTACTTTTCTTGCAATCCACAGAACGTAGCAGCGTAAACTTGTCCAACATCGCTGCCTGCTTGGGTAAATGCTCGCAGATAAATTCGCCCGGGATCGCAGTGGAGATGGGAGAGAAAGGCCCGCGATTCACCAAAGGGCGATCCGGTTTCATATCCCATGTATCGATATGACTTGGCCCGCCGGTCATCCATAACAGAATGACCGATTTTCTCGAAGGCATCGAGTCACCTGCCAGCGCAGACTCATTTCTTACCCGCAATAATTCCGGAAGGCTGAGTCCAGCAATCCCGGCCATGCCTGCCTTGACCATGTTCCTCCGGCCCACCAGACATAATCCCTCGCGCTCAGTGCCGAGAAAAGATTCAAAGGCATGGGCTGAATGTGAGCTTCCGCAAAATCGACGATCCGGCATAACGTGCACCTCAGGACAAACGGACACGGACCATTTTAAGGCAAACGTAAAACCCTCGCCTACACCCAAGAGGCAAACCTAGTCGGCTGGCGATGTGCACTTCAAATTCACCACACCAAGGATGTAAAAAAGCATGATTACCGATCTCGCACTCACTTCATGGGTGGATAGCACATGATTCCCCAATCCTCGTCTGCTCCCCACTGAGCCCAGACTCTCAGGAAGGTTCGCAACAAGTGCTCCATCATCTGTGAGCATCGCCTGATGGCGGTTCTGTTATAGGAACTA
>Ga0315322_10000615_pt1 | contig 26706 bp, 21 predicted proteins | sample M110021515metaG_FD_203461 | JGI IMG/M metagenome (GOLD analysis project Ga0315322, IMG submission 203461) | Ammonia-oxidizing marine archaeal communities from Monterey Bay, California, United States - M1 100m 21515 | ecosystem: Environmental > Aquatic > Marine > Intertidal zone | place: USA...
AATGCCGCTTAAGTAACGTCGGCGAACAATATTTTGCCCCAAAAGGCTCCCTGCATGCAGGGGGCCTTTTTTTGTATCTCAGGTAGATTCCAGCAAGAAATCCACGGCGGCATTCAATATCACATGGATCGAAGCCATTTTTCCCGTCCCCTCGTAACCACAGGCAAGTTCACCCTCCTCAGGCTCAACGATCCGAACACCCCATTGACGCAACTTGGCCAAATTCTCCTGAGTCGCCGCATGCAGGTACATCTTTCCGTTCATTGCCGGAGCCATCATGACCTTCGCCTTGGTGGCGAGATAAATCGACGAGAGAATGTCCGGAGCGCAACCATTGGCAAAATTCCCGATTTGATTGGCCGTCGCAGGCGCCACAAGAAGCATGTCCGCCTGGTCCGCAAGTTCGATATGCCCGGGTTGCCACCCCCTATCCTCTTCCCACATCGATGTCAGCACTGGGTTTCGGGAAAGCGTCCCCAATGTCAAACTCGTGATAAAATGGGTCGCGGACTCGGTCATCACGACAAAAACCTTGGCACCCGACCGCCTCAACTCGCTCACCAAGTCAGCCGACTTATACGCGGCAATTGATCCGGATACGCCGAGAACAACGGTCTTGCCAGCAAGAACAGCACTGGATTCGGGGTTTTGATCACTCATGCAAAAGGGCAATCATACTTCGGAGTGCACCTGTCCGCAACATCCAACTCTTTGACGGAAAGGGTCAAAACCTCGCGGGACGCTACTGTTTGAGTTCAAACGGGATTTCCTCTTTCCATCATCGCGAGGATTCACTAAAGGTTAAGGATCTCATGCAAAAAAACCCGATAACAAAATACAAACCCTGGGGAACCATAGAGCTGCCCAACCGGACTTGGCCCGGAAAGACGATCGACCGAGTTCCCCATTGGTGCAGCGTTGATTTGAGAGATGGAAACCAATCCTTGCCCATTCCCATGGGGATCAAGGAAAAGCTCGAACTATTCAAGTTGCTTGTCGAAATCGGATTCAAGGAGATCGAGGTCGGGTTTCCATCTGCCGCTCAAACGGAATTCGACTTCGCCCGCAAGCTTATTGACGAGAACCTCGTGCCCGACGACGTCGCCTTGCAAGTTCTCACCCAGGCGCGGGAACATTTGATCAAGAGAAGTTTCGAAAGTCTCAAGGGCGCGAAAAAAGCAATCGTTCACGTCTACAATTCGACTTCACCTCTTCAGAGAAAAGTAACATTCGGCATGTCAAGGGAGCAAATCAAGCAAATCGCAGTGGATGGGGTAAAGCTCATCCGTGATTTACTACCCGAACTCGATGGTACCGAAGTCCGTCTGGAATACTCTCCCGAAAGTTTTTCCGATACTGAAGTGGATTATGCCTTGGAGGTATGCGAAGCGGTTATGGAGGCATGGGAACCGACCGAGGAAAACCCGATCATACTGAACCTGCCGGCCACCGTCGAATTATTCACTCCAAACGTACATGCCGATCAAATCGAATGGTTTTGCCAAAACCTCAAGGAACGGAACAAGGCAATCATCAGCCTGCACACGCACAATGACCGGGGAACGGGCACTGCGGCAACGGAACTCGGCCTCCTCGCAGGAGCAAACCGGGTGGAAGGAACCTTATTCGGAAACGGTGAACGTACCGGCAACCTGGACATCGTAACAGTCGCCTTGAACATGTACTCTCAGGGGTTGCACCCCGGGCTCGACTTCAGTGAATTGGACGAGATCAGGGAAACCTATGAACGCACTACGGGTATGACCGTCCACGAGAGACACCCATACGGCGGAGATCTCGTATTCACCGCTTTTTCCGGTTCTCATCAGGATGCGATCAAAAAAGGAATGGACTCACGCGAGAAGGAGGGCGATTCGGACGGGACCCTTTGGCAAGTCCCGTACCTTTCGATCGACCCCCGGGATCTCGGACGATCCTACGAAGCGATAATCCGAATCAACAGCCAGAGTGGAAAAGGCGGAGTCGCCTATGTACTCTCACGCGAATTCGGCCTCGAACTGCCCAAACCCATGCACCCCGAAGTTGGCGTCCTCGTTAACGACAAGGCGGACTCGGAATCCCGCGAACTTGCGGCTGAGGAGATATACGCGACTTTTAAGACCGAGTTTTTGGAAAAGAACTCCCCTCTTAGGCTTATTGGCTACCAAACAGCCAAAATCGAAGAATCGGATGGAGAAATTTCCTGTCTTGCCACGATCGAGATGGACGGGGAAAGCAAATCCATTGAAGGACAAGGTAACGGTCCGATCAACGCATTCGTCCACGCCTTGGAAAATCACGGCGTCAAGGACTTCAAGTTGACCGATTACCGTCAGCATTCCATCGGAGGAGGCTCGGCAACCGAATCGGCCGCTTTCATCCAACTCCAGACGAAAAACGGAAGGACGGCCTATGGTTGCGGAATTGACTCCAGTATCGAAAAGAGCGGCTTGCTTGCCCTCGTCAGTGCCTTCAACAGGACAAGATAAACCCGAAACGGATAGGTTCATGGGGTTGGAAATGCTGTATATTGAACAATTCCGAGCTCTCGACCATCTAATTATTTCAAAAGACAAAAACAAAAGACCATGAACCAAACGCTTTCCGCTCCATCGTCCGGCAGCTCGATCACAATCAAGCTAATCGTCATTACTTTACTCGTATTGGGGCTACTCATCCTGACAATTCCCCTCTTCTTCATTATTGACGAACGCGAAAACCGCCGCGAGGAAGTCACTCGGGAGATCAGCTCGAAGTGGGGGCTCGACCAGACTGTAATTGGGCCGATCATAAGCGTCCCCTTCCATGTCGAAGTCAGCAACCACTCCAACGGCAGAACGAGAACGACTCGCGAAACCCGTTACCTTCACATACTTCCCGATAATCTGGAAATCAATGGCACTGTTATCCCCGAAACCCGTTACCGTGGAATCTACGAAAGCGTCGTCTACAAGTCCCGCCTGCGCATTTCCGGGAAATTCCTCTCCCCTGACTGGGATATGACGAGGGTTCTCCAGGAGAATATCCTTAAGGACAAGGCATGGTTGACCATAGGTATCAGTGACGTACGCGGTATTCGTGAAAATTCGAAAATCCTCTTCGACGGCAAGGAACTCGAAACCCTGCCCGGCTTGCCTACCCAAGAAGTGATTTCCACCGGAGTGATGGCAATGATTGACTTATCCGAGATCAATGCCTCCTCCGAGTTCGTGATCGACCTGCATCTTGACGGAAGTTCAACACTCGCCTTTTCCCCTATCGGAAAGACCACTTCCGTCTCGGTCGACTCTCCTTGGTCATCACCCAGTTTCGACGGAGCCTTTCTTCCGCTCGGCAAGGAACTCGGCGAGAATGGTTTCAAGGCAAACTGGAAAGTTCTTCACTTGAACCGGGCCATTCCTCAATCTTGGGCCGGTTCGGCACCCAAGGGCGATGATTCCGAAGACTGGGAAAAGGACAGACACGGCGAACCCGCAAAATCCCTATCGGGCCCGAAAAACATTCTCGGTGACTCCGCCTTTGGGATTCGTTTTTATCTTCCCACCGATGTTTATCAAAAAACGAACCGCATGGCCAAATACGCAATTCTTTTTCTGGGTTTTGCTTTCGCTGCCTTCTTCTTTTCCGAAATACTCCAAAAAGCCAGGGTTCACCCCATTCAATACCTCCTCGTGGGTTTTGCCATTCTGATTTTCTATCTCCTCTTGCTTTCTTTGTCCGAGCAGTTTGGATTTGATCTTGCCTATTGGGTATCGACCACCGCAGTCATTTTACTCATATCGGGATATGCTCAGGCGATTCTTCGCAGTCTCCGTCTTGGGTTGACCGTAGGAGTTGTCCTGACACTGCTTTACGGATACCTCTACGTCATTCTGCAACTTGAGAACTTCGCCTTGCTGATGGGAAGCCTTGGCTTGTTTGCGACCCTGTCGGCAGCGATGTATTGTACGCGTAAAATCGACTGGTATGCCATTCGCCTAAACGCCAAAAACCCTCCCAACCAGAACGACTAAGCTTGCCGGGGCGTTCAACAGAGGGGAAGGAGATCAGTTCGCTCGAGGGTGTCCTCGAACGGATTACCTTCTACAATGAGGAAAACGGTTTTCTCATTGGGAAACTAAGGGAGGGCGACCAAAGTGTAGAAATTGCCGTCGTAGGCAAGGCCCCCAAGGTTCAATGCGGAGAGACCCTGCTGATGGAAGGGTCATGGACCAACCATCCGAAGCATGGAAGACAGTTTTCCTTCGTTTCTTTCGAGAGCAAACTACCTGCCTCCGCCTACGGCATAAGGAAATATCTCGCAAGCGGACTGATTCACGGAATCGGAAAAACCTATGCCAACAAAATCGTCGATCACTTCGGGGCAGATACCCTCAGGGTGATATCCGATGAATCGACCCGATTGCGCGAAGTCGAAGGAATTGGGGCAAAAAGGGTAAAAAGCATCAAGGAGGCCTGGGCCGAACAAAAAGCCATCCGGGAAGTCATGATGTTTCTACAGACTTACGGAGTAACCGACGCACTCTGCCTTCGCCTCGTTCGAAAATATGGAAACGAAGCCAAATCAATACTGGAAACTGATCCGTACCGGATCATTCGTGACGTCAAGGGTATAGGATTCAAAACGGCAGACCGGATTGCCCTGAACTTGGGCTTGTCAAACAATGGTCCCGAAAGAATCGAGGCCGGCGTACTTCACATGATGCAGGAGTCCGAGGATGCTGGTCACACCCATGCCGAAAGAAGGGAATTGGCCCTCAACTCCGCAAATTTGCTCGAAACCGAGGCCAATGAAGTCGAATTACGGATCGACGCACTGCTCTCCGAAGCACACCTTGTCCCCACCGAACCGGACTGGCTCCAGTTGCCTAGCTCACAACGGGCTGAACAAACCCTGGCCCAAGCCCTCCGCAACATACTGGACGCACCCTCATCCCTTCCACCCATACTAATCGACAAAGCCGTCCAATGGGCACAGGAGAAGGCGGGGTTTGGCTTTGCCGAAGCTCAATCAAAGGGTGTCAGTGCGGCACTTGCCTCGAAAGTTTCCATCCTGACAGGTGGACCCGGTACGGGAAAAACAACCATCCTGCGCTCACTCGTTTCCATCCTCAAGGCAAAGAAGACAAAGATACTGCTGGCCGCCCCGACAGGCCGGGCCGCCCGCAGAATGGCGGAAAGTGCCTCGCATTTCGCCCAAACCGTTCACCGACTGCTGAAGTTCGACCCCTCGCACGGAGGATTCACCGTAAATGACCGCAACCCGTTGACATGTGACTTCCTTATCATGGATGAGACGAGTATGCTGGATGTGCGCCTGGCGGCGGCCCTCGTACGGGCAATCCCCCCCCAAGCCCATCTTCTGCTCGTCGGGGATGCCGACCAACTCCCCTCCGTGGGCTCGGGCAACGTCCTCAAGGATCTCATTGACACGGCTTTGTTTTCGGTAACCCGACTGGAAGTTACCTTTCGCCAAGCCGAAACCAGTGGAATTGTCGGCTTGGCTCACGGCATTCTGGCAGGCAAAGGTTCCCCCCCTGCCCCGATCGATTCACCTGATGAGATCGATCCGCTTCACGACGTCCACTTCATCCGGGCTCTGACACCCGATGAATGCGTGGCATCCGTGACGAAGCTTTGCCAACGGACACTTCCCGACAAATTCGGCATAGACCCGAAAAGAGACCTCCAAGTCCTCGCCCCACTCCATCGTGGCGTTGGCGGAATCGGGAACCTCAACGACCAGATCAGGGATACGCTCAACCCAAACGGCGCCACCCATGTCATGGGCCACAGTCTTTTTCGCGAAGGGGACAAAGTCATTCAAACCAGAAACAATTACGACAAGGACGTCTTCAATGGAGACATGGGTGTGATTGATTCCGTCGATTCAATGAACGGCAAGGTGGAGATTCTTTTCGATGACCGCAGAATCGTCTATGAAAGAATGGAAGTGACGGATCTCCAACCGGCCTATGCGATCTCCATACACAAGAGCCAAGGAAGCGAATACCCCGTCGTCATCTTCCCCATTCTCAAGCAGCATTTCATGATGCTCCAAAGAAATCTAGTCTACACGGGGCTTACCCGAGCAAAGAAGAAGGTTGTCTTCGTGGGTGATCCGGCAGCCTATGCGATGGCAGTCAGAAACCACAAGACCCTCGTAAGAAAAACCGACCTGGTAAGAAAACTTCATTCGGCTCAATGACAGGAAGATTCCCGAACTCGTTTTTCAGCGGGTCCCAATCGCCGAACACAATCAATTGAAAAAGAGAAAGACGCAAGCCGTCAGCATGAGATAGGCAGGGAGGGCCTTGACAAGAGAATCCCGTTTGATTTTCAAGTGCATCCAAACCGCAGCAAACATAAAAACCGTCAAGGCAAGGGCCGTTGGTTTGACCAATTGCTCGAAATAAAGACCGGCCAACAAAAAAAGGGAAAGCAAGACCTTGCAGGAACCAACGGCCCAAAAAGACCATTCCGGCAAACCATAAACGCTAAATTCCTCCTTCAAGTCTTTCGAGGGACCACCGCGGAAGGAAGTGGCACGACCGAACCGAAAGAGCCAAACCCAAAGCAAGGTCAACGCAACCAGTGCCTGAAGTATCTTGGGCGACCATTCGATCATACCGATAAAACCGACAAGGGACTTCTAATTATCCAACCCGCAACGCCCGCAATTGCTAGGCATTCCAGAACAAGTAGCAGAATCTGAGATCGAACCTGCATCATTCGAACCGGTCGCAGTAAAAACGGAAAGCATTTTTTCCAATTGATGAGAACCACAGGACGGACACTCGGCTTCTCCCTCCCATTCCGCAGAACGAACGAGAATTTCAGATTCCTTTGTGCAATCCAGGCAACTGAATTCGAAAATCGGCATAAACTCAATATTTCAACAATAAGTCGAAAAATAGAGCGATCATGGCATACCCGGAATATAGAATTCCAATCCCGAACAAGGCTCCGAAAGCATAAATGACCATTTTCTCGGTCTGCTTGCTTTCGAGAAACTTCGGTTGTTTCTCCATCGAACCGACCATGACGATGGCGTAAACGATTAATGCAAAAATAGGCATGGTAACCATAAACCAATCGAATTCAGTACTCATATCGGAACCATTGTGTAAAAGCTTAACCGCAAGTCAAGATAAGTGGTTGAAATTCTTCCACTGTGCTTGATCTTTTTGAGCAAAACAGTCCATTCGGATTGTCATCCCTACCATTTGGATCAAAGCTATACCTTCATGAACATACGATCACTACTTATTCGACTCATCACCTCGATCTGTGTATGGCTGTGCGCTTTCATGTATTTAGAATCATCCGCCAAACCAGCCCACAAAAAACAGGGACAGGGCTTTAAAACTTCCTCGAAAGAGACGATTCGCCATGTCGTTTGCTTCAAGTTCAAGGAAGACGCCGATCCGGCGACGATCAGAAAAGTTGAGAGGGAATTCGCCGCACTGAAAGGAAAGATTTCCGGCATTCGCTCCCTCAAATGGGGAAAGAACAACAGTCCGGAAGGATTGAACAAAGGGTTCACCCACTGCTTTATCGTAACCTTCGAGAACGAAAAGGCTCGGACTGCATACCTCCCCCACCCCGACCACAAAGATTTCGTTTCCATCCTCAAGCCCATTCTCGAGGATGTCTTTGTGATCGACTTCAATCATTGATTCCTTTCCTTTTTCCTTTCGGTTCACCCTCCGGAAGCCCCAACCCAAGTTACCCCGAAAACCTATCCATGAAACCCGTTTCCCTTCTTTCTTTCGCACTCATCTTTCTTTCAGGCATCGCATTCGCCGAGTTGCGCACCCCATCGGTCATCGGAGAAAACATGGTTCTCCAGCAAAAGCACAAGAATCCAATCTGGGGATGGGCAAAAGCCGGGGAATCCGTAACGGTGACCATTGCCGGGCAATCACACAAGGCAAAGGCTGATAAATCCGGATACTGGAAGGTAACCCTCGATCCGATGGATGCTTCCGCCAAGCCCAAGACTTTATCGATCAAGGGAAAATCTTCATCGCTTAGCTACCCAAACATCTTGGTTGGCGAAGTCTGGGTATGCTCAGGACAGTCGAATATGGGATGGGCGGTCTCCAGCTCGGACGACTCCGACCTGGAGATCATGACCGCGAACTTTCCCAACTTGCGCCTGATCAGCGTTCCGCAAGTCGGAACCCAGGAACCCCAGAACGATTTCAACGGCCAATGGGAAGCGACCACTCCTGAGAGCGCCACAAGCTTCTCCGCCGTAGGATACCTCTTCGGCAGAAGGCTCCATCAGGCACTCCAAGTCCCCGTTGGCCTCATCGACAACGCATGGGGCGGATCCGCGTGCGAAGCCTGGATTCCCCGGGACCGCTTGAATGCCACGCCTGTCGCCAAGCCCTACATGGATCAATGGCAACAAACCGAGGCGAACTACGACGCCAAGGCGGCCCAAGAAAAATATGAAGAGCAAAAAGCCAAGTGGACCGAGCAGGTCAAGAAAGCCAAAGCGGCAGGCAAACCACGCCCCCGGGCTCCCAGAGCACCTCGCAACCCCTTGACCGGCCAGCACCGCCCCGCCAATCTTTATAACGGCGTACTCAAACCGATCATCGGGTACGGAATCAAGGGAGCCATCTGGTACCAAGGAGAGAGCAATTCCGCTCGTGGTAATGCCTACCGCGAAGTTTTCCCCCTTATGATCGAGACTTGGAGAAGGGACTGGAAACAAGGAGATTTCTCTTTTTACTGGGTACAGTTGGCTGACTTCATGAACGAAGACGAAGAACCCATGGACAGCAATTGGCCCGAATTACGGGAAGCCCAGACTCTGACCCTCGACAAACTCAAAAATGTGGGCGAAGCGGTCATCATTGACGTAGGCGAAGGACGGGACATTCACCCCCGCAACAAGCAGATCGTTGCCAACCGACTGGCCCGTAACGCTCTGGCCAAAGATTACGGAAAAAACATTCCTCACCAAAGCCCCCGTTACAAATCGATGGAAATGAAGGGTGGCAAGGCGATCCTGACCTTCGATCACGTCGGAACCGGGCTCTACACCTTCGACATACGCGAACCGGTTGGATTCGCAATCTGCGGGAAAGACAAGAAATTCGTTTGGGCCAAGGCAAAACTCCTTGGCAAGGACAAGGTCGAGGTTTGGGCGGATGGCATCGAAGAACTGGTTGCCGTGCGTTATGCCTGGTCCAACAACCCCGTTTGCAACCTCTACGGCAAGACCGGGGCCGTCACGCTCCCTGCCACCCCGTTTAGAACAGACGACTTCCCCATGGTCACCAAGGGAAAATAACCGCACTTACCACAAAGCCCCACCTGACTATGAATACTTCCCTCAAGATAGCCTCATTGTTGTTGCTGCCCGCGGCATTTCTTTGGACAAAACCTAGCCTTGAGGTTATTTTGAATTCCCCGCAAACGACCAACCCCTTCGGATTGGCCTTTGACGGTAAAGGCAACACCTTCATCGCCGAATACAAAGGAGGAAGAATCCTCCTCCTTAGCCCCGATGGCAAAGTCCGCATCTTTTCGGGCAATGGAGAAGACGGCTTTGCAGGGGACGGTCTCGAGGCAGAAGAAGCCATCTACAACGGCATGCACAACTTGGCCCGGGTCTCTAACGGCGACCTTTACATCTCGGACACCCGCAACAACTTGATCCGTATGATCCATGGCAAAACGAACCTTGTACACACCATTGCCGGAATGCCCGGCAAAAAGGGTTTTTCCGGAGACGGAGGCCTTGCCTCAAGATCCAAATTGGCCGACCCCATATCGATCAGCCTGTCTCCCGATGAAAAAACACTCTTGATCGCAGACATTCAAAACAGGCGTGTCCGGGCCATCGACCTTACTACCGGACTCATCCGGACCATTGCGGGAAACGGCAACCGAGGAATCCCCAAAGACGGAGAAAATGCCATTGAGCAACCACTAACCGATCCACGGGCCTGTGTAATGGATATGGAAGGAAATCTGTACATTCTGGAACGCGGAGGAAACGCTTTGCGTGTCATCCGCCCGGACGGTAAAATCTTCACCGTTGCGGGCACGGGAAAGAAAGGCGACCGGGACGGTTACGCCCGCAAGGCCACTTTCTCTGGTCCCAAGCATCTCTGCATGGACTCGGAAGGCAAGGTCATCATTGCCGATGACAACAATCACCTAATCCGCCTCTACGATCCCAACACCAAGCAGGTGTCCACAATTCTGGGAGGCAAGGCCCAACCACGGACAAAACTCAACCGACCGCACGGGGTCGCCATGGCTCCCGACGGAGCCCTTTGGATCTGCGACAGTTGGAACGACCGAGTGTTGATCTTAAGAGATTATTAATATGAAGAATACACTATCCTGCATCAGCCTTTTGCTCACGACTCTGCTCGGTTCCCAAGCAACCGACTTGCCAAATATCCTTTGGGTAACAAGCGAGGACAACGGCCCGCACCTCGGGTGCTACGGCGACGACTATGCGACCACCCCCAACCTCGACGCTCTGGCAAAAAAGGGAATGATCTATACCCGGGCCCTCTCCACCGCACCCGTTTGCGCCCCCGCCCGTACCACCATCATCTCAGGCATGTATCCCCCCTCCACCGGTTCCGAACACATGCGCAGCATGACCAACCTGCCATCCGGTTACAAGATGTACCCCGCCTACCTGCGCGAGCTTGGCTACTACTGCACGAACAAATCCAAGGAAGACTACAACCTGCGCAAGGAAGGTGAGGTATGGAATGAAAGCGGAGGAAAAGGGCATTGGAAAAACCGTCCTGACAAGAAGCAACCGTTCTTCGCCGTCTTCAACTTCACGACCAGTCACGAGAGCAAAATCCGCAAGCGCCCGCACACCCAAGTCCATGATCCGGCCAAGGTACGCGTACCTGCCTACCATCCCGATCACCCCGAAGTTCGCAAGGACTGGGCACAGTACCACGACAAGATCACCGAGATGGACGCCCAAGTCGGAGCTCAGCTCAAGGAACTCAAGGATGCCGGAGTGGAAGACGACACGATCATTTTTTACTACGGAGATCATGGATCAGGAATGCCCAGGAGCAAGCGTTGGCCCTTCTTTTCCGGCCTGCAAGTCCCCCTCATCGTGCATGTCCCCGAGAAATGGAAACATCTCGCCTCCTCGGACTACAAGGTCGGTGGCAGCAGCGACCGCCGGGTCGGGTTCATCGATCTGGCCCCCACCCTTCTGAGCATAGCGGGCAAGAAACCACCCGCACATATGCAGGGTCACGCTTTCATGGGCAAGCACGAAGCTCCCGCTCAGGAGTACGGATACGGCTTTCGCGGACGAATGGACGAACGATACGACATGGTGCGCAGCGTGGTCGGCAAGCGTTATATCTACATCCGCAACTACATGCCCCACAAACTATACGGCCAGCATGTCGGATACATGTTCGTCACCACCACCACGCAGGTTTGGAAACGCCTCTTTGACGAAGGCAAGCTGAATGAGGCCCAGAGCCACTTTTGGAAGACCAAACCGCCCGAGGAACTCTACGACTTGCAGGAAGACCTGGATGAAGTGTACAACCTGGTCAAATCAAAGAAGCATACGAAAATCCTCGCTGAGATGAGGAAGGCCCATATCGATCACGTCACGAAAATACGGGACGTCGGTTTTTTACCCGAAGGCGAGATCCATTCTCGTTCAAAAGGCTCGACTCCCTATGAGATGGGACATGACGACAAGAAATATCCATTCGAGAAGATCCGGGCGGCCGCAGATCTGGCCTCCTCCATGGGCAAGGATGACCTCCCCGAGATTGCGAAGCTACTCGAAGACAAGGACTCTGCCGTCCGCTACTGGGGAGCCCTCGGCTTGCTCATGCAGGAAAAAGCGGGCGTAAAGCATGGCAGAGATGCCCTGACCAAGGCCTTGCAGGATTCCTCCCCCTATGTCCGAGTCATCGCCGCCGAAGCCCTCGGGAAATACGGCAACAAGAAGGACCTGAAGAGTGCAGTCAAGGTGCTGGGCGAAACAGCTGACCCGGTCAAGAACGGGTGCTTCCCCTCCATGCTCGCGATGAATGCGATCGATCACCTCGACGACAAAGCTAAGTCTCTCCTTTCCAAAATCCAATCCATGCCCCGTACCCCAACCGAAGTGGACAAGCGCTTCCAAGGATACGTCGGAAGACTCGTCGACACCACGGTGAAGGAACTCAAGGGAGGAAAGTAAGATGCCCTGCAAATTCCTCCTTTCTCTGACCCTCCTCGCCGGATCCTTTTCTCACGCCAAGCCCAACCTGATCTTCATCATGGCCGACGACCTCGGCTACGGGGACCTCGGATGCTACGGTCAAAAACTGATCAAGACCCCGCGGCTCGACCGAATGGCGAAGGAGGGAATGAAATTCACCCGCTTCTACTCCGGAAGCACGGTATGCGCCCCATCACGTAGCGTGCTGATGACCGGCCAGCATATGGGGCACACCCACGTTCGGGGAAATGCGGGTGGGGACATGACCAGACAAAGCCTGCGCGACAAAGATTTCACCGTGGCCGAGGCCCTGAAGAAGGCGAACTACTCCACCGCCCTGATCGGCAAATGGGGACTGGGCGAGGTCGGACAGGAAGGACATCCCCTGGGCCAAGGCTTCGATTATTTCTACGGCTATCTCAACCAGGTCCATGCCCATAACTTCTATCCGGAATTCCTCTGGAGAAACTTCGACAAGCACATGCTCCGCAACGAAGTCCAGCTTGTTGGAAAAAAAGGATACGCTGGATTCATCGGTGGCGCCGCTACCAAGCGGGTCGACTACAGTCATGACATCTTTGCCGAGGAAGCCCTTTCCTGGATCAGCAAGAACAAGGACAATCCATTCTTTCTCTACCTCCCCCTAACCATCCCGCACGCCAACAACGAGGGCAGCCGGATGTTCGGAGACGGGGCCGAGGTCCCGGAATATGGAATTTACGAGAAGATGGACTGGCCCAAGCAGGACAAGGGACAAGCCGCCATGATCACCCGTATGGACAAGGATGTCGGACGGATTCTCGACCTGCTCGGGAAACTCAAGATTGCAGAAAATACTCTCGTCGTCTTCACCTCTGACAACGGTCCACACAACGAAGCCAGGCACAACCCTGAGCGCTTCATCCCAGCCGGCCCCCTGCGTGGCATGAAGCGTACCCTGACCGAGGGCGGGATTCGAATGCCCACGATCGTCTGGTGGCCCAAAACCGTGGCCAAGGGTTCCCAGTGCGACCAGCCCTTCTATTTCGGTGACCTCATGGCCACAGCATGCGATTTGGCGGGCACTCCCAAGCCCAAGAACGTCGACAGCGTATCAATCATTCCCGCCCTCAAGGGACAAGCAGATAAACAAGACAAGCACGACTATCTCTATTGGGAATTTTACGAGCGCACCTTCCGCCAAGCCGTTGTTCTAGACGACTGGAAACTCATCCGTTCGGGCATGGACGATCAACGGATCGAACTCTACGACCTGAGCAAGGACATCCACGAGGACAAAAACCTGGCCAAGGAAAAACCGGATGTCGCCAAGAAGATGCTCGCGATGATGGAAAAAGCCCATGTCCCCCACCCCAACTGGTCCACCCCTCGATCGAACAAGAAGTAGACGATTGATCCGACATGCTCAGGGTTCTTCGAAGAACCCTCACCCATCCCACTGGATAGCTTATAGTTTTAGGCACTAAACAAAAGTCCATTCGCTCCATGCGGGTAATCGTCAGTATAGACACCACAATATGAGTGTGGTCAAACTATCAAGGTTTCTCCGTTACAGAGAAAGCCAAACGCAGAAAGCTCTTGGCTTTCCGCAATAAAACCTCAAACGAAATCAGGCGTTCTTGCAGGTCGCATTCTTATCCAGCTTCTTGCATATTTTGTAAAGCAAAGGAAAAGAATATTCGTTTTCCCCAATCGTCTCTCCGCTTTTGAGGCGTACGGCTGTTTGGTATGCATCGATGATACTCAGTATGCCGATCACCATCCCGGGGATGCAACACAAGATCGTACCAACCGTACCTGTAACCATAATCCAAATCCACTTGTTGGTTTGGCCGTTGACAATCATATGACCGAGGCCAAAGGCGAACCAAGTAAGAACGGCGGCAAGCACGGGGTTTGCATCCGGTTTGGAAATCTTGTCCGTATCCGAGGATCCTGCCTGAGCAGTCGCAGCTTTGGCTTTATCGGCAAGGGAAGGCCCTTTCTTGGCCGGTTCGGCAGGAGGAGGGCCTTTCTCTGCTGGTTCGGCAGGAGGAGGCGCTGCTTCGGCAGCGGGTAGTACCACTCCAGCTTCAATGAAAGCTTTGTCGGACAATGGAACCCATCCTTCCATGCCATCCATCCATGACTTGTCTGTGGATTCGAATTCGCCGGTCTTAAGCTTGGCGTTTATCTCTTCGACTGTAAACGGACCGTGATTCGCTCCCCCCTTTGTTACATGTATCTTACTCATATGAAATTAAAAAGTATTGTTCAAAATCCAGTAAATGTAATTATTGAATTCAAACAATATATTCACCCAAAATCAGGCATCTTTGCAAGTCGCTTTCCCGTCGAAAATTTTGCAGATTTTATAAAACAGAGGAACCGAGTATTCGTTTTTACCGATTACCTCACCATTTTTAAGACGCTCGGCTGTCTTGTATGCTTCAAAAACGCTCAATAGAAAAATAGGAATTCCCGGAAAACCGCAGCAACAAATACAGCAACAAAATACAAGATATGAGAGCAGGATGCTCAAAACACACTTCGTGGGCTGTCCGTTCATTACATGCCCGATGAAAAAAGGGAGAAAAAACGTGATCAGAGCCACCAAGATAGGGTTGGCCTTAGGTTTTGAAATCGTGTCTTTTGCGACAGAAGAATCTTCGTCCTCCGATGGTTCAGGCGGCGGAGTGACCTTTGCTTTGGAGGAAGGCAGGGCAATCCCAGCCTTCTTAAAAGTCTTGTCACTCAAAGGCAACCATCCTTCCGTTCCTTCAATCCATGCCTTGTCGGTTGAAGCGAATTCTCCCGCCTTGAGCTTGGCATTAACCTCTTCAACGGTAAAAGGACCGTGCTTGGTCCCGTCTTTGGTGATATGTATTTTATTCATTTTAAGCGAGGTGAAGGGGTTAATTGAGATTTTTGGGATATTGAGAATTCAATGACTCCAAAATCCCGAAGTGATTATTGACTATCTTCAAAAATTAAACGAACGAATCAACCAACTGTCTAGTCTTTAATCACATTTAATTGAACGAAGCGTGCGAACGGAAACAGCTCCTTCTCAAACAAGTCTTCGCAGTAACTTGCTTCAATTCAATTAATAAGCACCGCAGGGCATCAAAGCGCCGTCCTTCATGCCGTGGATGATCTTCTTGTCCGCAGGGCAAAAGGTGGCGAGTGTCCCGCTCCACTTCGCTTGGTCGCCCGAGACGAAGAAGTAGGGAGACAAGCGCAGGCGACCCGCCATGGGCTCTACCTCTCCTTCATCCGTAAAGACGGGGTGCTCGAGTCGGGCGGGTTTGCGGAATTCCTGAAGTACGGAAAGGGGTTGGGGGAAGGAATCCAATGCAGATGAAAGAGCGGATGTCCATTGCTCACTCGAGACGTCGGCCCCGACAATTACGCTCCTCGCGCCCCAAGCGGTCTCGTGAAACCCGCTCGCCTTGATCACAAGGACCCGTTCTTTCTTGGAAGCCTTGGTCAACTCCATCCATTCACCGAGTGGTTTGCCTTGCACAGGCGGTCCGTCCATAGTGGCACCGGGTGGAACAGGCGCCGGATCAAGGATCCAGGTCTTGGGGATTATGCTTCGTAACAATTCGAGTTCGTCACGGTTGAGGTTTTCTTCCCAGAATCCCTGCAAGCGGTGGTGCCAAAAAAGAGCGAGGGAAAGCTTCTCCTCCTGAAAATGTTTCATGGGTGGTGTCACCACGAGTTTCCCGTCCTCGACCAAGCGGGCCAAATCCTTCATTACGGGAACATTTTCCCAATCGAACAATTCCCAAAAGCGGTAAACCAAATCGACTTTCTTACCATTATTGAAAACCCCCTCGACCGTGATCTCAAGTTCCCCGGGATCGGCAACACCGATCGAGAATGCACGACCGGTCAATTCATCCGCCAACCATTCCATCTCGGGCCGATAGGTTTCCGATTCCTCGCTTACGGCGATGAGCATGTTCGCCTGTTGGCCTCCGAATTGGGATGCGGCATGAGCGAGGGCTTCGCCAAAGGCATCGATCATCGATGGAGCATCTTCCATGTAGGCCGATCCAAGCTGGGCGGTCACCCCGATCCCGCCAGGGACGGAATCCCATTCAGTCAGGGCCGTGCCCCCGGAAACGGGCAAAAGATCGGGTCGCAAGACGGCAGGCAAAAGGTCACTGACCGCTTTACTGTTCGCGTGATTGACCAGCCAGTCGGGTTTGCCCGCGTCATAGTATTCGGCCACCCAGGGGGCAAAAAATTCCTCGTTTCGGAGAATTTTATCATTCCCCTTCGACTTGAGGTAAAGACGCTCGATGGCCCGGTAAAAGGAAACCGCCGCGGGCGCGAGTGAGGTAAGCATTTCACGACTCTCAGGGAGTAGCGACCAAGCCTCGGGCGACCACTTCCAGGTTTTCCCTGCAAAGAGCGGATTATCCCGCAAACGGGTCCATTCTTCAGCCGAGAGGCTCACCACCTCAATCGTCTACCTGTATGTCCTTGTTGCGCTGCCTCGGACATCCGGCCCGCAACCACCCATTGACAAAACGGTCGAGTTCCCCGTCCATCACGGCTTGCACGCCTGAGGTCTCGACACCCGTGCGCAAATCCTTGACCATTTGGTAAGGTTGAAAGACATAACTGCGAATCTGGTTGCCCCACCCCATTTCTCCCTTTTCACCGTAAAACTTTTCCATCTCGACCCGTTTTTCATCCTGTTGCTTCTCGTAAAGCCTGGACTTGAGAACCCGCATGGCGGTCTGCTTGTTCTTGAGCTGGGAACGCTCGTTCTGGCACTGCACGACGATATTGGAGGGCAAGTGAGTAAGGCGGACGGCCGAATCCGTCTTGTTGACGTGCTGGCCACCCTTTCCGCTCGAGCGATAGGTATCTATGCGCAGATCATCATCCGGAATATCCATATCCAAGTCGTCATCCTCCATCTCGGCAATGACGTCGATCGAGCAAAAGGAGGTATGACGGCGTTTGTTCGAATCGAACGGGCTGATACGCACAAGTCGATGAACCCCCCGCTCGGCCTTGGCGTAACCGTATGCATTCAATCCTTCCATGCGAATGGAACAGCGACTGATCCCAGCTTCTTCACCGGGCTGAACATCTTGAACTTCAACATCAAAACCACGCCTTTCCGCCCAGCGGACATACATCCTCATGAGCATATCCGCCCAGTCACACGACTCCGTACCCCCTGCACCGGCATGTATGCTCAGTAAAGCGGGACGGGCATCAAAGGGTTCACTCAGGAAACTGGCTACCTCAAGATCATCAGCCTTCGACAAGAGTGACTCCAGGCTATCGACGAATTCCTTGGTCATCTCCTCGTCATCTTGATCTTCCTCGCACAATTCGCACAGGACCTCGATGTCCTCGACCTCGGTACGAAAGTCCTCAACTTTCGACACCGTCTGCTTGAGTCGGTTGTTTTCGGAACCGACTTTCCGGGCCGTTTCCTGGTTATCCCAAAAGGAGGGAGCCGACATTGCGTCCTCGAGTTCGGCGATTTTCTTCTTCTTTTCGTCGCACTCGAGAAATTTCCACAGGTGATTCGTCCGCTTGATCAAGGTCTGCAATCTGGTCTTGTCTTCAGGTAAAATCATTTTTTTTGAATTAAACGGTAAAATCGTGACCTTCAGGCAAGTCAACGTGCAAACCGCACTCCCGCCCGTGCCCGCCATGCCTCGAATCTTCCTTCGACGAAGAACGGCTGACCTTGGTGGTGCTGTGGTGATCACCGAGCGAATCATAGCCCATTCCCTCCAAGGGATGGTAAGGCAAATCGTTTTGGGGAATATATTGGTAGGTTTTCTTGTCATCCCAATCGAGGATTGGATAAATTTTCAAAATGTCGCCCTGCCTCTCGATGAAGGGACGGGTTTTGCGGTCCTCGGACTGAGAACGGCGCAAACCGGCAAGCCAGACGGTTGCCTTGAGTTCCCGGAGGGCCCGGTCCATCGGTTCTTTCTTGTTGAGGAAATTGTACTTTGCCATCCCCTCTTTGCCTTGTTCCCAAAGCTTCCCATAACTTGCCTCCTGGTAGGCCGGCGAGGTCATCGCCGAATAGACCTTTTCCTTGAAGGCAAGTTTTTGGCCGAGCGTCTGAGCGTACTCGTAGGTTTCGGTGAACAAATAGCCCGTATCGACAAAGACTACGGGGATTTGATCGCTTGCCTGAAGAACCAAATGGAGCATGACCGAACTTTGCAGACCAAAACTGGTCGAAACAATCAGACCATCCCCAAAACGATCGCATGCCCATGCGATTCTTTCCTGGGCGGAAAGTTTTTCCAAAACTGCATTTTCCGCAGCAAGATCTTCGTTATTGGCTTTCACTTTTTGAGAGACAAGGAGCAATCATGACAAAATTGAGCCATTTAGTAAAGAGCAGGCTCAGAAATGTATTGGCTCTTGCTGACAAGAAACCTATTGTTCCGATTGTGCAAGATATCGATCATCTACTTGAAAGAAGACCCGAATTGGCCAGTTGCAAACAGGGTATCACCCTTGCCTGCGAAGCCATGCTCACCTGTTTTCGTTCCGGCAACCAAGTCCTTCTGTGCGGAAACGGAGGAAGTGCCGCGGATTGCGAGCACATCGCCGGGGAATTGGTCAAGAGATTCTCCAGACCCAGACCCCTCGATCCTCAACTAGCCGAAAAGCTGGGTTCTGATCTCGCAAGGAACTTGCACGGAGCCCTCCCTGCCCTTTCGTTGCCCTCGATGGTCGGTTTCACCACTGCCTTCGTCAATGACGACGAACCCGAGTACGCATTTGCCCAGCAGGTTGTTGCCTTTGGAAAACCCGGAGACATCCTGCTCGGAATCAGCACCTCGGGAAACTCGAAAAACATCCTTCACGCAGCCAAGGCGGCTCAGGCACTCGGCTTGGTCACGATTGGGCTGACCGGGGAAAGCGGAGGTCAGCTTGCATCGTCTTGCGACATCATGGTCAAAGTCCCCGCTACCGAAGTCCCTCGGGTCCAGGAACTGCACCTGCCCGTGTACCATACCCTTTGCCAAGTCGTTGAAGACACCCTCTTCCCCTGATCATGGACCCTTCGAAGGATTTGCGGGGAAAGCTGCCCGAAAACTTCGCATCCTTGGCCCACGAGCTGGCCACAATGGTTTCGAGCAAAGGGGGAAGGCTTCTGCTTGTGGGCGGAAGCGTACGTGATCTCTTCCTCGAAGAAGTTCCCCACGAACTGGATGTCGAGGTGCGCGGTTTGGAAACTGACCAGATTACCTCACTTCTCGCTCCGAAATTTCGGACGGAGGAAGTGGGGAAATCATTTGGGGTTCTCAAGGTCAAGAGCCTGCCCATCGAGATTTCCCTACCCCGCACAGAGCGGAAAACCGGAACCGGGCACAAGGGCTTCTCGGTTGAGATCGACCCCCACCTGCCATTCGAGGAGGCATCCGCACGACGCGATTTTACCATCAACGCACTCGGGCTTGATCCACTCAGCGGGGAATTGCTTGACCCGCACAACGGACAAAAGGACTTGTACGAGGGAATTTTACGCCATGTCGGACCCGCTTTTACCGAAGATCCTCTCCGCGTACTCAGGGCGATGCAGTTCATCGCCCGATTCAACCTCCGACCGGCAAAAGAAACAACCGTTCTTTGCAGGAGCATCCCCATCGAAGGTCTTCCTCCCGAGCGTATCTTCGAGGAATGGAAAAAACTTATCCTCAAAGGCAAGACTCCATCCCTTGGACTTCACTTTCTCAAGGACGTCTACTGGCTAAGGCATTTTCCTGAGCTCGAATCGCTGGTCGGTTGCGAACAGGATCCCGAATGGCACCCGGAGGGCGACGTTTGGGTACACACCTTGCACTGCTTGGATGCATTTGCCAGGGAACGCATAGGGGACGAATGGGAAGACTTGGTTGTTGGACTAGCCATCCTCTGTCATGACTTGGGCAAACCACTCACCTCATTCAAGTCCGAGGATGGCCGTATCCGTTCCCCTAAGCACGAACCAAGGGGAGAAAAGCCAACTCTCTCTTTTCTCTCCCGAATGACCAACCAAACCGACCTTGCCGATCAAGTCATCCCGCTCGTACGAAGACACCTTGCTCCACGAACTTTTTACAACGACCTGGCCGGCGACGGAGCCATCCGGAGGCTCGCCCGACAAGTCAAGCGGATCGACCGCTTAGTCCGGGTCGCCCAAGCCGACTTGGAAGGCAGACCCCCCCGTCAGGATGAGTTCCCCGAAGGACCTTGGCTTCTCGAGCAAGCGGAAAGGCTCAAGGTAAAGGACAGTGAACCACAACCGATCGTCTTGGGGCGGCATCTGGTGGACAGGGGACACGAGCCAGGACCGAGCTTCGGCCCCATTCTGGAGAAATGCTTCGAGGCACAACTCGACGGAGAGTTCCACGACGAGACAAATGGGCTTTCCTACCTGGATTCCCTGCTTAAGCAAAAACACTGACCACTCGAAGACGGGAACTTATTGGTTGCGGATGATCCGCTGCTGAGAAGCCTCACTCAACCCGCTTTGGGGCAACCATTCCTTGATGTGTTCGGGATTCTTCTTGTAGAGCTTTTTGGCAATGTGAACAGTAACTTTCTCACGCCCCAAGGTATCGTTCATCAAAAGAGCTTGTTCAATTGCGGAATAAGGGTCCTCATCCGCCATCCTCATGGCGTAGGCCGCGCGAACTCCATCATGGCGTCCGTCCGTAGAGCTTTCCTTGATCCATTGAGCATTGAGAGCAAGCTCTTCCTTGGGTAAATTCCCTATGATGCTCGCCGAAGTGGGGTTCCATAGCTTGGGATCGAGCGTTTGGGCCCACTCCAAAGCGGCCTTCGAATCCTTTCTTGCCCAAGTCCCCCCAAGCTTCTTGGTCAACTCCTTGTCGAAGACGCGCGTTCCTTTTAGGCTACTGACCCAATCGGCCGCGGCGGCCGGATCTCTCTCCACCCAAGTCGACGCAACCTGCCCGACAACCTCTCCGTTGACACTCTTGTTCTCAAGGTTGGACTCGAGCCAACTCGCAGCCAAACCGGGGTCCCTGGAGGCAATTTTCTTGGCAGTCTCACGGAACATCCACGGTTGGATGTTCCTGTTGTCCGGATTACGGCTGATCCACTCAGCCAAAGAGCTCGAGCTACGGGAGATTGAACGACCGACCACAGCATTGTAGGCTGCTTGAGTAAAGCCATCCTTTTGATCGAGTTGCCCGAGCCACTCAAAGGCTCCCTGTGTCCCACGCTGCTCTAGAACGGACTCTCCCACCACATCAGTCATGCGCCCCCGCAATCGCTTGTCCTCAATCGTGGAAACGAACTGCTGGGCTCCATCAAGATCGATCCTTCCCCAACCGCGAACCAAGCCATGGTACAGGCCGTAATCGATTTTTTCCCGAGAGGTGACGAATTCATAAGCCGCCTGAGGATCCGTCGCAGTCCACCCCGACATAGCCCAAGTCTGCCCTCCTTCGACACGGTGAGCATCCGGATTGTTCATGGTGTAAGCAAGGGCCGAAGCTCCGTCTATCTTTGCCCAAGCATGTAGAAACAAGCGGAAATTGTTGTCCGTATGGTAAGATGACGGAGTACTTTCGAATACGCCGAGCGCCGCGGTTGCATTTTCCGGTGTCAAGCGGGCAAGCATATCGGCAATGACCGCATTTCTGCCGACTAAATCGCTACTCACAAGAGCAGGAGCCAAAACCTCCCGGAGACGTTCATTTGTAAGGGGCTTTTTTCCAGCCGCTTCCAAATCAAGGTTTTGAAAATCAAGCTGAATGGAGCCGGCTTGGCCGAATTGCTCGGAGTCAGGTATACGGAAGTTCTCAATCTCGCCAAATCCTTCCCGCTTTTCCTTCTCTCGCCTTTCTCTTTCCTCTGCTTCTTCCAAAACCTGCTCGAAAAGCATTTCCTGGTATTCGGAAGGGAGGGGATCCCGAAAAAGAAAGCCCAAATAAAAAGTAACCCCCAAAGTGACTACCCAAAAAGAACCAATCAACGCAATCCTGCTCACAGTTTCACAAGGTAACCGAACGAACCAGACGCGACAAGAGACAAAAGCACCCGTACTCCAAACTACAAAAAGGACTTACCCCATCAAGATTCGACCAATTTCTTCAAGGTTCTTTGATCAATCTTCAGTCGACGGGCCGCTTCGCGATAACTCCCCGCATTCTCAAACGCCTTACGGGCATAGATTGAACTCCATTGACCCAAGCTCATTTCGGTATTTTCGTATACTGTCTCGATCGTGTTCGATTCCTTGCCCCGGAGTACCGGGACGTATTCGTTACGCACGATGACGTTTCGCACAGCCTGCTCCAGTTCGCGAAAATTCCCCGGCCACTCGTAATTTTGAGGAACTTGTTTCCTCAGGGTATCAACCACCCGCGATGCTAGTTCCCGCGCTCCCTCCGCACCAAAAAGCTTCCGGCAGATATAATGGACCGAGCCTATGATCTCATCCGGGCTCGAGGTCAGAATTTCATGCAAAGCCACCGTGGTTACCTGGTCTCCGCACAGGCGATAAAAGAAGTCCTCACGAATTCTGCCCGCTCTCATCTCCGCACCCAGGTCACGATGAGTGGCGGCGATGATCTTACCCTCGTAAAAAGACCGATTATCACCCCCGATCGCCTGGAATTCGCCAGACTGGAGAAGGCGAAGAAGTTTCACCTGGATCGATTCCGGGACTTCCCCTATCTCATCCAGAAAAACAGTTCCATGACTGCCCGCAGTCTCAAAGATTCCCGCATGATCCCGGATCGCACCGGTAAACGAACCTTGGCGGTGCCCAAAGAGTTCCGATTCGATCAAGGTCTCCGACAAGGCGGACAAGTTGACCGGGCGAAAACTGTCCCGTGGCTTGGATGCAAAATGCCCGGTTTGCGAATCATAGGGAATGAAGCGCGAAAGCCCGATTGCCCGGGCAACGATCTCCTTACCCGATCCGGAAGGCCCAAGGACAAGTGTCGGGAATCGTCCGACCGATTCATGCATCCATTGCTGGTAACTCAGCATGTCCTGGGTGAAAATACTCTCCCATACCCGCATTCGCAGGGCCCGGATCGGTTCGCTCCCGCCAACGATTTCCTGAAAAAGGCAAAGAAAAGCGCGCCTCAATTGATAAAAACAGGAAAACAGATGTCCGGGATTCCCCCACATCGGATTGCTCACGCCTTGGACCAAGGAACTGCGCTTCCTTATTCCCTCCTCAATTCTTCGAAAAATCTTCCGGTTGCCTACCGAATCTCCCTCCGGGCCTTCAATCAGGCTATCCAGATCGTCCACGATCTCGTGGTAAAGGGAAAAGTAAGCCAAGGATGCCATCCGCTTCCCCAGGGAAGCAGTCCTGAATTCCTTCGCCATTCCATCAAGCAAGGCTTGTTCTCCAACCCAGACCCAGTGCAGGACCTGATTGAATTCTTTGGTAAAGATCGGATTTCCTTCCAAGGCCGGCTCCGTCCATCCCAACCTGGAGACTAGTCTATCCTCCGTCCGGTCCCTCTCGCTTCCAAACGGATTCACAGAGGCCAAGTTATGAATCTCAGTCAGTAAAAATTCCAAATCTTGCTTATTCATATTACAAATTTTGTAATACCATCATACATATATTGCAATCATCAAGTAAATCCAGACACATCAAAAATACCTGTAACTTTTCACATAAACCTACCGTGCAATGCATTACGGAATTACCCAAAAAGGTGGCGCAAGAAATGTTAAATAGATAATGCGCCTAGCTTGAACAAACCGCAACAAAACCAAAAAATCATGAAAAAAACAATCATTCGCCTAAGCCTTCTCGCCACCCTGGCTCTTGCAACTATCGGATGCCAGTCTCACTCGATCCAAACAACCTCGGGAAGGGAATACCTGAATAAATATGAAGGACTCGACCTCCCCAACGGAGAGGCCGGTAGCATCGACGAGGAGGTCAGGGAAATTGCAAATGTCGAGCCCACCCTCCGTTTCCCTGCCCGGATCGGGTTGGCCAAGCTATACAACGGCAGAATATCGAACTTGACGGCTGAAGAAGTCGAGGGATGGGAAAAAGCCAAGGAAGAAATGGGCAATGAGTTCGGAGAGTTCATACCAGTGAGCTCGATGATCGCAGATTTGGCCTATACGGCTCCGGAGCGCACAAAAAACACCCCCATCGTCAAATCTTCGGAGGTTTTCCGCAAAGTCCGCCTCGGGGCAGCCCGTCAACACATCGATTACGTTCTCTTGTACGAAGTTTTCTCCGAAACCAAGACCACCAAGCTTGCCTCCTCCGTCGCCAACTGGACGATCATCGGCGGTTATTTCATTCCTTCCCGCAAAATTGAGACAACAGGTCATGCCAATGCTCTGCTCCTTGACGTCCGCAGCGGTTATCCATACGGCACGGCAAGCGCCTCCCTCACCGCCGATGAGTTATCCGCCTGGCACAACAATCGGGACAAGTCACGAAACCTGGCGGACAAAAACCAAATCGCCACCTCTCTCAAGCTTATCCCTGAAGCCCGAAAAATGATGGAAAAGCTCATGCAGAACCCCAATCAAACCTGAAAAACTCAACTAAATGAATCTCATTAGCAAAACCTTTGAAGTGGTTTCCCTACGATGAATTGAACCAAAATGAACTCGACCCGATGAACAAGCGCTTACAGACTCGAAGTGACCCAACACAAGTAAACAAAACCAAGCTTCCCATGCTCAGATTCGCACTCTTCCCCCTTCTTCTCTTCCCCTTATTCGCTCAAGCCGAGACATTTCTCTCTCTCCAAGTAGATGATCTGGTCTTTGAAAAAGGTGAAGCAATGCCCGACGGCTTCGACGCCAGACGCTACTACTCAAGCTCATTGCGAAAGTGGGTCACCCCGGCCGCCCCTTACCTGCGCACCTCTGACGCCGAGGACGCCTTTCTTCACATCGCCCGGGAACGAAACAACCCGAATCGTCTTCCAACAAGCGCCCTTCGCATCTGTCTGCACAACCCCAAGGCTACGGTAAAAGGTTCGCTCTTCATCAAGGACGGAAACAAGGGCGTTCAGGAATACCCTTTTACCGTGAATGCGAAGAAGACCAAGAAGTTGGCCGCCGACCGAAAAAGCGAAATCACTTACTTTGAGAACAGGCTGGAGCATTACCAAAGGCTTCAAAACCTTCAGGTTCCGGGAACCGCTTGGTTTCGCCATCAGGCCAATCAAGCGTCCGAGAGACTGAAAGTTCTTCAACCCGCCGAAAAGCATAAGCACACAAACAACCGTCCAAACCGTTTCAACCGTCCGTCCCGGAAGGTCGGATTGGAAAAGACCATCGATCTTTTCTCCGGGGGCCGGGCCATAAGCGAGAACCTCCAGCTCGACCGCGAGTTGCGCCTTTCCTCGGACGAGCAAAATCGGACCATTTCCCTTTCCGAGGTCAAGGGAATCACCATAGAAGAAATGCCCTGGAAGGAATTGATTGGGGATGCCAAGCCCAAGCTCGACCCACTCGCCAACGTTCTTCCCCATGACCAACACGCCCTCTTTTTCCCGACCTTCCAGTCCATGATCGAGGTAATGGACGAGGCCACCGCCCAAGGCACTCCCCTTCTCCGTCTCGGTGAAGGCAGGGCCGAGAGCGCCCGTTCGCGTGAAAAATACCGTGAACAACTTTGCCTGCCCGACAGCGAACTCAGCCGAATCCTCGGCCCCAAGCTCATCTCCTCCGTGGCGATGACCGGGAGCGATCCCTTCTTGCGCACCGGGACCTCGCTGACCGTGCTCTTCGAGGCCAAGCAAACCGAGGCCCTCGTTGCCGCCCTCGCCCTGCGCCGCATGCAATCTTCACAGAAACAAGCCAACGCCAAAGGAGTCACCGGAACCATAGCCGGGGTCAACTACGTCGGTCTGGTTGCACCGGGAGACCTCATCAAGTCCTACTCCGCTACTGTGGGCAAAAACATGGTGGTGGTCACCAACTCACTCGAGCAATTGCGCCGCATCGTTCAAGTCTCCGCAGGCAAGAAGACCAGCCTGTCCTCCCTCGAGGAATACCATTATTTCCGCCAGCGCTACCTGCGCCCACCCGCCCAGCACGAGCATGTCTTCGCCCTCATCTCCGACGCTACCATTCGTCGCTGGTGCGGCCCCGAGTGGCGTATTGGGGCATCCCGCCGGACCCGGGCGGCATCCGCCCTCGCCGAGTTGCAAGCCCGTAACGAATCAGGCACTCCTCTCAATGCCAAGGAATTTCCCGAACTGGGAAAAGTTCAACTCATCAACGGGAGGGTCCACAGCCCGCGCTTTGGAAACCTCGCCTTTCTGCGCTCGGTCGAGGAACTCGGGATCAAGAAGATCACCCCTGCCGAGAAGCAGGCCTACGTCTTCTTCCGCGACCGCTACCAGAGCCACTGGTCCCAATACTTCGATCCCATCGCCGCCCGCCTGTCCATGAAGGACGGCAAGATTTCGGGCGACATCACCATTCTTCCCCTCATCGGGGGATCGGACTACCGCCGGATGATC
>Ga0315322_10000617_pt1 | contig 26695 bp, 19 predicted proteins | sample M110021515metaG_FD_203461 | JGI IMG/M metagenome (GOLD analysis project Ga0315322, IMG submission 203461) | Ammonia-oxidizing marine archaeal communities from Monterey Bay, California, United States - M1 100m 21515 | ecosystem: Environmental > Aquatic > Marine > Intertidal zone | place: USA...
GGTGGTGTAATCTGTTATTTTGCTACCACCTATTTCAAGACCAAGTTGCGGATCGATGACTCGCTGGATGTATTCCCGGTTCACGGCGTCGGGGGCATAATCGGCACACTGTTGGCGGGCATCCTGGTTTCCGAAAACCTTGGCATCTTCAGCGGCAATGGATTCGCCGAAGGCATGACCATGGGTTCCCAAGTGATGGTTCAGGCCACAGGCATTGTTGCAACAGGTCTTTACTCAGGGTTAGTGACTTTTGTCTTACTCAAATTTGTTGGCGTACTTACTTCCGGCATTCGGGTTTCACCGGAGCAGGAACAGGTTGGACTGGATATCACCGAGCACGATGAGAAAGGCTATTCAATGTAGTTATCCCGTCGAGTTATCGAGATGAGCTATTCCGAACAAGCAAAAAGGCCGGCCTGTATTACCAAGCCGGCCTTTTTTATGAACTCGTTTTTACTTTTCGGCTCTAAAGAACAACTAGCTACTCTTACGCAAAGTAGTGATCGCATACACCAGCTTGTTACCTTCCATGTCAGTAAAGTGAGTTGCTACCAGACAGGTAGAGCGACCATTTTTTATTAATTCGCCTCTTAGCAAAAAACGCGGCCCCATAACCGGCGCGAAATAATCGATACGCATATTTACAGTTGCAGACCAGTTGAATTCTTTCTCCGTCTCGAACAGGGTTCTAACAGTATAGATTGAAATCATATCTACATAAGTACCAGTAAACCCACCGAATAGCTGATTTCTCGGATTCAGCAAGTGATCGGGAAGATGAACATCCACCTCCACCAGCCCATACTCTTCTTTAAGAACTTTCCATTTGCTGGATTCCACCAGATCGCCGGCATTATGGCCCGGCTTCAAAAAAATCGGGCGACTGGAAGCAGTTTCATCATTCATACTTAATCCTGTGTATTCCATAGGCTGAAAACCCGCAGAGAATGAAGCAAAAAACCATGCTGGTCAAATCCGGCTACACTATTTTATACTGACTTACACTGTCCCTTTCGACTCAGCCAACACGAATCCAATACCACAATAAAAGACGGAGAACGTAATGAGTAATTTCCGCCCCCAAGACCATGCGCTCAAGGCCCTTGTCACTCTTGTTTGTAGCGCGAGCCTGTTATTAAACAGCTCAGCCCAAGCCGATGACCTTCCATTCGACACACCGGAAAACGTCGGTGTTTCCTCCGAGCGCTTGGGTCGCATCAGCGACACCATGCAACGCTATATTGATGACAACATGCTGGCCGGAACGGTATCCCTGATAGCGAGAGACGGCAAGGTCATTCATCTTGAATCCCAGGGATGGAAGAACAAAGAGACCGGGGAAAGAATGACCGACGATTCCATCTTCGTAATCATGTCCATGACCAAGCCCATAGTCTCTGTGGCCTTAATGATGCTCTATGAAGAAGGTAGGTTTCTGTTAACCGACCCGGTTACCGACTGGATTCCTGAACTGGAAGGCAAGCAAGTATTAGTAAGTGATGATGCCGGTGACTACCGAATGACAGCGAAGCGTCCGATGTCGATTCGTCATGTTCTGGCCCACACGGCCGGAGTCGATCCTGATCGCTCCCAGCTCACGGAAGAAGAACTGGCTCTGCTGCCACGCAAGGCCACCCTCGAAGAGACTATCGTCAACCGTGCCCCATTACCCTTGAGCTTTCATCCCGGTGACGACTGGCAATATGGCTCTTCTACCGACTATGTCGCCTTGCTGGTAGAACGGATTTCCGGCCAACCGTTGGCGGACTTTCTTCAGGAAAGAATTCTCGGCCCATTAGGTATGGAAGATACGTTTTATAATGTACCGCGTAATAAAGTGGATCGAGTAGCGGCTGTCTACAGCCCAAGCGGGGTCGGACAAACTATAGAATTGTTCCGCGCTCCGGAGTTCCGCGAAACCACATACATGGGCGGTGTTGCCGGTTTGTCTTCCACTGCCTCGGATTATTTCCGCTTCGCACAAATGTTACTCAACGGTGGTGAATTGGATGGTGTTCGTCTTCTTAGCCCCAAGACGATTAATCTGATGATTAGCAATCACACCGGCGACAATGACATTTACATCCGCGGCCCCGGCTACACTTTCGGACTGGGCTTTGGCATCGTAAATGATGTAGGCGTGGCCAGAGATCCATTAACACCCGGCACTTTTACCTGGGGCGGGGCCTGGGGCACCATCTTCTGGGTCGATCCTGTTGAGAATATGATTGGCATTATGATGACCCAGATAAGCAGTTATCGTCATCTGACGGTTCGACAAGATGTTGGAGTCACAGCCATGCAGTCAATAATAGACAGCTATAGCAACAAGCCCTACACAGTTAGCCCTTACCAAACAGTCGATTAACATAAGACACTGGATTACACTGAAAAAAAGGGGGTGCGTACGGGCCCCTTTTTCGTATTGCAACGCACTAAGCTAATTATTCAATAACTGAAAAATTCGGCGCATTGCCCTCGGGTCAGCTCCCGGCCCTATGATCTGGGCATAGTTGTCAGCATGATTGGTCATATCAATTCGCTCTGCTGCCTGCTCGGCACTAACACCCTGCCTGTGCAATGAACTGGCTTTGTCCCATAAATCAGTAAGATAGGCCTGGAAGTTATCGATAGGTTCTTTACTCTCCATCACCGGACCATGGCCAGGCATCCACTTATCGAAATCCAGAGTCTTCAAGCCTTCCAGTGTTGCAGGCCACTCATCAACATGAGCATCACCCATATAAGCCAGACCCGGAAGCATCATGTCTCCGGTAAACACTAGCTTTTCTTGCGGTAGAAATATCACTACATCACCGCCGGTGTGGGCACGACCAAAGTGGTGCAACTGAATTTCGCGACTACCGTTAGCGGTGTCCTGATAAAGGGTCATCTTTCTGTCGAGGGTTATATTTGGAGGCGTGGGCACTACTTCGCCTATGGCCTCGAGATAATCTCTCTGTACTCTTAAGAGTTCCTGTAATCGTGCCTTGCTTGTGGCATCAGATTCTTCTGCAACCTGGCGCTCAAGCCTGGCCACCGTAGCAGGAACTGGATCCGAAAAACTGTGAAATGTCGCTTCATCAAGCACATTGCCCTGCTCACCGTTCAATTTGATGCGGGTATATTCGTGGCCGATTATTTCGACACCGGCGGGAAATGACTGGTTACCGTGAGCATGGTCAAAATGATAGTGACTGTTGACTAGATAGCGCACCGGCTTATCGGTTAATGCAGGAATGGAATCAAGCAGCGCCTGTGCAGCAGCTCCGGTAACATGGGAGTCCACCACCAAGGTGTCGTTTTCCCCCACAAGCACCATAGCGTTACTCATGGTGAATACCGATCCGGTCCCTGTCGCAAACCAGACACCCTCTTCCACTTCCTGAAAGCGGTGGCTTGCAGTCTCAACAATAGTGTCCTGGGCAAATAACAGAGATGGCCAAAGCAATAGGCCAGCTATTACTGCAAATGAGATTCCTGTTTTTGGATTATTTTTATAGATCATAAGTATTTCCATAATCGGGCTTTTTAGGCTGGTTTTGTAACCTGGTTTTGCAAACTGATAATCAAATATCAGGATTTAGCACAGTAGCGCATCAACCAAATACTGTCCAGACAGTAGATTTGAGCCGGCGATAACCGCATTCAAATAAATTTTCATCTCGGTAGTAACCGTTTTGACATCACTGACGTCTTATTTACATAGAAGATGGCAAATTCGACCAAAATACTGGTCCTTTTGACCAAGTGAACAGAGCTGAAATCTGGCTCACATGAAGTAAGCGACTGTTTTAAATGCACTTTTAGTTTTGGCAAGCTTATTGCTGCACTTTTAATTAGCAGCAGCCGTAGCAAGAAAGACTGCTCAAAAAAAAGTTACAGATTAGACCTGACGGAACGCAAAACGCCCTGCAAAAGAGAGGTAAATAAAATGAAAGCACTAAATCATACTCTAAGACTTGGAGCTTCGACTATGCTGGCGCTGATTCTCGGTAGCTATTTACACACTTCGTCTGCTCACGCCGAAGATGTAGGCAGCATTTCCAGAGTGATGGGCGGCATTCAAATTGATGCGCGAGACAACGCTGGTGACTTGTCAGCAGTAAATGGCGGCATAGACATCGGTCGTGGTGCTAACACCGGAGACATCGAAACCGTAAATGGCGGCATTGATATTTCAGACGAAGCTGTTGTCGACAGCGCCTCAACCGTCAATGGCGGTATCGATGTAGGCAACCATGTCACCGTTCGTGGCTCGCTGGAAACCGTTAATGGTGGAATTCAAATTAATTCGGGCTCAACAATTCAGCATAGCGTTGAAACAGTTAATGGCCGTATTAGACTCAGCAACACTCAGGTTGGTGAATATGTAGCCACGGTCAATGGAGACCTTATTCTCCGCGATGAAAGTGTTGTCGACGGCGATTTAATTCTTGGTGGCCGAAGCTCATGGTTTAATCGCTTTTTTAATTGGAGTAGCAGCAAATCAGATTTAATCATCGATGCATCATCCACAGTCAGAGGGGATATTCATTTATATGAAGAATACAACCTGCGTATCGACGATGACACGCGGGTAGGCGAGATTATCGAACACTTCTAGTTAGTTCGACTTATTCTGGAACCATATTTACAGAATTAGTACTTCCATAAAAAAAGGGCCCGGAATGATATTCAGCACCCTTTTCTAATTTCTCAGGAATAGTTTATTCCTTGTGTTCGTAATGCCCCATAAGCATTCCGGTAGCCAGAACGTGACCGTCGATCGCTTCTAACAGTTGATTTTTGTTTAAGCCTGCCTCAAGATCAAGATCGGTATCCAGCGCGTATACCCGAAAGTGATATGCATGCAACTCACCGTTGGCTGGGGGACGCGGACCAAAATAACCGGAGCGACGTGTTCCGTTTAAGCCGTTAATAATACTGGTCCCACCTACCTCTAGCTCCGCATCGCTAGCAAGGCCGCCCGGCAGGCCAGACATGGATGCAGGAATATTATAAACAACCCAATGAACAAATGGTGATGGCATCATACCCAGCTCCACAACCTTTGGATCGTCACAGATCATCGCCAATTGAACTGTTCCTTCAGGCAGGTTCGACCAGCTCAGGTCGATGGAAGTATTGTCACCATAGGCTGAATACTCCAGTGGAATAGTGCCGTGATGGTCGATAACAGAACTAGTCACAGATACAGTTTCCGGGGCTCCCTGCGCAAAAATCTGTGCAGACAAAGCCATGGCGAAAACCCCGCCAATAATTCCCAGCTTATTTGTAATCTTCTTCATTTTTTCTCCTCAAACTATATCAATGTTATTTTGCTATTTTTATTTAGACAGTGCGTATTCAACTTTCTCAGCCTTCTCTCTAAGCAGATACTTTTGCACTTTTCCGGTGGAAGTCTTGACTATAGGACCAAAGACTACCTTTTTAGGTATCTTGAATCCAGCCAATTCGTCCCTGCAATAGGCGATAAGCTCTTCGGCCGACAACTGCTGCCCGGTCTTGAGGCAAACAAAGGCACAGGGTACCTCGCCCCATTTCTCATCACTGCTGGCCACCACCGCGGCCTCCAGAATACTGGGGTGTTTAAACAAAACTGACTCAACCTCAAGAGATGAAATATTCTCTCCCCCGGAAATAATAATGTCCTTCGAGCGATCCTTAATCTGGGCGTAGCCATCCTCATGCCAGACAGCCAGATCCCCTGAATGAAACCAGCCTCCTGCAAAAGAAGCTCCGGTGGTTTTCGGATTTTTCAAATAACCCCTCATCACTAGATTGCCGCGCATGAATATCTCGCCCATAGTTTTACCGTCTTTGGGCACCGGCTTCATCGTCTCCGGATCAGCAACCATCATCTCATCCTGAAGAGGAGCCCGCACTCCCTGACGAGCCAACAGCTCTGCTCTATCATCAATACTCAGATCAGCCCAATCATCCTGTGGCGCACAAACTATACAAGGGCCATATGTTTCAGTCAGGCCATACACATGAGTCACGCTAAAACCCATATTTTCCATGCCGGCAATTACTGCTGCCGGCGGCGCAGCACCAGCTGTCATCGCCGATACTTTCTGCTCAACACCCTGCTTCAACTCATCTGCAGCATTTATCAGTGTATTGAGCACAACCGGCGCTCCGCAAAAATGAGTTACCTTGTGCTCCTTTATCGCTTCAAAAATGGCAACGTCCCTAACATGTCTTAGACAGACACTAGTTCCGGCAACTGCTGCAAGCCCCCATGGAAAACACCAACCATTACAATGAAACATCGGCAAGGTCCACAAATAGACAGGATGGGCAGTAAGATCCCAGCACATATTATTTGATATGGCATTTAGATAGGCTCCCCGATGATGGAATACCACACCCTTCGGATCACCGGTTGTTCCCGACGTATAGTTTAGTGATATAGCCTGCCACTCATCCTCAATTTGAAAACAACGATAACTGTCATCGCCTTCTTTAAGAAAGTCTTCATAGTTTTTCTCGCCAATCAACTCGCCCTGATCATAGTAGGGATCATCGATGTCGATAACTACGGGCTTCTCTTTTACTAATTCCAGCGCCGCCTTAATTGTGTCGCTGTACTCTTTATCAGTGAACAACACTTTGGTTTCCGCGTGCTCAAGAATAAAAGCGATGGCTTTCGCATCCAGTCGCACGTTTAGCGCATTAAGAATTGCGCCGGTCATCGGCACACCAAAATGACCCTCAAAGGTTTCAGGAGTATTGGCTCCCATAAAGGAAACTGTATCTCCTTTACCTATACCCATTTTCATAAGTGCTGATGCCAGTAAACAACATCGCTTATAGGTTTCAGCCCATGTGTAGCTGGTATCACCATGAATCAGTGACAACTTTTTAGGATAAACACTTGCGGACCGCTCCAGAAAACTGAGCGGTGTTAATGCTGCGAAATTTGCCTGATTCTGATCCAGGTTCTGTTCATAAATATTTGTAGAGCTCATAGGTTTTTCCGGCATTGCTTTTTATTCATGGTAATTAGTAAGAATTCTTATTCGTTTGGTCAAATCGCTTTTAGCAAATTTTTATACAAAATCCATATCCCCGGCGGTAAGCCACCAGGCTCCGTATAGTGTCTCGGATGATGGCCCAGGATTCCAGCTATTACAGGGTATCTCAATACCTAATTCATTCTCAATCGCCCCGTCGAGCAAGATACTCTCTACGTGGTTTTTAGTAATCCATATCTTCAAAACCCGGCCGGGCTCTTCTCTCATAAGCAATTGATTTAATAACCTTATTGCAGATTGCAGCGCAGGCCTCCCACAAATTAAATCCATCAGAAGGTGTTGGTCGCCGTGATCTTTTAGCACCACAAATGCCAGGGCTTTGCCGCTTTTCCTGTTACGAAGCAATACACAACGATATTGTCCAGTCGTAGCAAATGGATGATCAAAATAACGGTACTTAACATATTCCCAATCCCTTACTCCGATAATTGCAGATTCAAAGTCCGGATACATTTGCTGCCATAGTCCATTGAGGAGTTTGTGGTGCTCTTCATTTTCAGGCTGGAAATCACTCAAGCAATAATCGTTTGCACTCTCTTTTTGCTCTTCTCTTATCTCTTCTCCTTTTCTTTCGCCTTCCTCTTTACTCTGGCGATTTTGAGAATAGAGAATCTCCACAAATTCGTCAGTTTTCTCGTATAGCCCCATCCTGATAGAAATATTCATTGTTTTTTGGTTGGGAAAACCGAAGCCCAGCAGATGTTTAACGGTATTACCAATCTCCCTTTCCAGAAAAGTCGCCGCTACTTTAAAGAACAAACTACTTCGACCATATTTTCGCCTTATTTCAGGCTGCACCATCACATCACAGGGCTGGATCGCCATGGATAGCTTGCCAAAATAGTAGATGGAGCGTGGTGCTCCACCATAATGGGCAACAATTTTCCCACCGTCTTTATTCTTATAGTCCAGTCTGGCAACGACACAGGTTCCCCTGCCTTTCACATATTTCCAATCCCACAACTCAGCATTAAAAGGGACATTGAAGCTTTCTTCAAAAAGAGTGGCCACTTCCTCAGCAGCAAAAGAGTTGATATCCCCATATTCTGCATTAGTGTATTCCTCAACCTCGGAGTCTGAGTGTTCGAATAACACTATTCGAAAACAACGACGATGTTCTAGAAATTCTTTTTCTATAAACCCTAAATGCTGAAGATATTCTTCAGTCTCGGCATCACTGATATCAAATTCGCTACAGAGTTGCCGCTTATGTTTTTCCAGCAAGGGCATGAATAGCTGTAGGGATTTAATTGCGTCAGCATCGCATTGATAATGATCAAGAACGGTGTATCCCAACCTTTCTGCGAGCTGGAATAATGAACTTGAGTTCGCCAGCGGAGAGTATTCGATCTTCGAGTCATCATCGAGGAATTCACCAAAAAGAAGCAACTTACCTCCGTCAGCCAACAGCCGTCTACTCTTGACAAGCAAGCTAAGCTGCTCCGAATAACAATAACTTCCCTGCAACAAGATTAAATCAAATGATTCATCTTCAGCAATTTGCAGCAGACTCTCTTGTTTTATTTCGAGACCCTCAACTTCCCCGCCAAGCCTGTCGCCTAGACTAGAATCGTCATTGAGCAGTAGAGTGTTCAATTTTCTGGCGGCGCAATCCATGGCCAGTTGCGAAAGGGTAGACCCTGCAATGAGTATTCTGGCATCTGCGTCCAGATTATTCTGTATCAATGAAATCAGCTTGGCACTGAAATTGGATTGCCCGTCAGCTAGTGTGTAATTACCAAGTTCAGCATTTTCGTTTTGCGCGGGTGCTGCGCTTTCCCGCAGGGAAACAGCGCTGGAAAACAGCCCGTAGTGGAGAAAACGACTATCACCGAACTCCAGCTGCAGAATTCCAGCAATTATTTTTTGACTTACCTGGTTCCGAACCACTTGCATTAAAATTAGTCCATCAGGCTTGTGTTATTGGTTATTATTGAGGCCAAGGCAATATAACCCTCTATTAGCGCTTTGCAAAGCCCCATTATCCCTGCCTCTAGCCGTATTCGCCAGCAGAAGGGAGATTTGACTCTGTGCCGGTGCGGCATATTGTCTCTCCCTAGAGCTTAGCACTATCGCAGCAGCTTCTTTATTGTAAAATGCCCCATATGGAACAACTATCACAATCCAGATTCACTGACTTCATCAGTCTGATAATACCTTTGTCCACCGGCGAAGGCAGTGTCGCACGCCAGGGTTTGCAGCGACTGCTAGCACTAAGAACCTTTGCCACCATAACCAGCGTGCTTGGCCTGCTTATTTTTCAGAGTCTCTCGCCACTGGATATTCCGGTAAGGTTCCTTACCTATTTGATTATCGCTATTTCCATTACCGTACTTGCGGGCTATTGGAGGCTTAAATCTTCATGGGTGGTTAGCAATATGGAATTCTTCATCTATGTGATGGGTGATGTGGTATTTCTTGTAGTACTGCTACTCAACACAGGGGGAGCAGGTAATCCGCTCATCTCCTATTTGCTGGTATTGCTTGCCTTTACAGCTACAGTTCTGCCCCGCGCCTTCGTCAACTTATTTGCTATTGGCAGTATTCTTGTCTACACCTCATTCCTGCTCTTAGACCTTACAGCGGATAACGGCATGGCTATGAGTCCTGAAAGTGAACAAATGACTTTCCAGCTTCATCTAGTGGGAATGTGGGTAATCTTTCTGGTAAGCGCCATTCTCATTACTGTTCTAATTACCGCGATGGCATCTGCTATCCAGGAAAGAGAACTGAATCTGGCTGCAGCCCGGGAAAACGAATTGCGCAATGAACAATTAGTGGCAATTGGCACCTTGGCGGCAGGGACCGCTCACGCTTTGGGCACTCCTCTATCCACTATGGCTGTATTGTTAACCGAATTGGATAAACTCGATGCTAACCAATTGCAGCAAAGTGAAATCAAGGAAGATATCAGCCTGCTTAGACAACAGGTCACTCGCTGCAAACATTCACTCACCCAGTTAACCCAGTACTACAACAAGGACAACCCGAACGAAGGCAACTCCATAAGCCTCGCCAGTTTTGCGTCAGACATTAGCGACTACATAATAAATATCAATCCGACGGCGAATGTGAAGTTTAGTATTAACGCTGATATAGAGATGAGGGTTACTTCGGACCTCAGCGTAAAGCACGCTCTGATAAACATCATCGAGAACGGTATCAAAGCGGCCAATACCAGCGTAACTGTGGAATATAGTCTGCTGGATAAAGATGCAAAACTGCTACAGGTTTCTATTGTTGACGATGGGCCCGGCATCCCTTCACAAGTCATGGAAAGTATGGGAGAGCCTTTCATATCCATGAGGAAGGAGAGTATGGGTTTGGGTATATTCCTCGCCAACGCCGCCATTCAAAAACTTGGCGGTTCTATTGAAATGTTTAATTTGAAAAAAGGCGGGGCCCAGACATTTATTAAGCTGCCCCTCCCGGATCAGGAACTGCAGCAATGACACAGTCCTCAAAACCTAAAATCCTTTTAGTCGAAGACGATGATGTTTTCGCACGGGTTGTCAGCCGCGCCCTGTCCCTTCGGGAGTTCGATGTATCACACGGGTGCAATACCGAACAGGCTCAGAAGCTTTTACAGGCTGATACTTTCGATTACGCCATACTCGACCTAAACCTTGGTGGAGAAACCTCTCTTAGTCTGATCCCTTTATTGAAGCAACATAATCCTGCACTGAGAATTCTCATCCTTACCGGATATGCGAGCATTACCACCGCTGTAGAAGCTATTAAACTGGGAGCAGATAACTATCTTGCCAAACCTGCGGATACCGATGAAATCGTGCATGCTCTGCTTAGCGAAGATGCAGAGGAGGCATTACCTGCAATCGAGCAGATCACTATGGAACCCATGTCAGTTAAGAGACTGGAATGGGAACATATTCAAAAAGTGTTAAAAGAAAATGATGGCAATATCTCTGCCACAGCCCGTCAGCTAAAAATGCATCGCCGCACACTGCAGCGCAAATTACAGAAGCGCCCTGTGGCAAAATAGTTTTAGGAAGAGCTTTTAACGCCGCCCCAAAGGCGTTTGCGACAAATGCCTACCACCATCGAGAATCAGTGTTTCTCCCGTAACCACCTGAGGGCCGGTAATAAAGTGAAGAATTCCGTCGGCCACTGTCTCGGGCGTTGCAGTCCTGCCAAGTGGCGCGTCTTTTCGCTGTGAAGCCAGCATTGCTTCGTATTTTTCATCACCCAAGCCCTGACGCAGCCAATCCCCTTCGATAAACCCCGGACAAATTGCATTAACCCTGACTTTTGGTGCCAGCACCCGCGCAAGAGACAGGGTCATGGTAACCATGGCACCTTTCGATGCAGCGTAGGCGATACTACTTCCTATACCGGTAACCGCTGCGGTTGAGGCAATATTCACCACAGCACCACCTTCCTCCTGTGCCTGCAAATGAGGGTTGGCAGCTCTGGTCATCTGATAGCAACCAATCACATTCACAGCATAGATCCGCTGAAAGTCCTCTGCATCTAGTCCGTCAAGGTTTGAGTGTTCGACAAACTTGGTGGTTCCTGCGTTATTAACCAGGATATCCAGACGGCCCCATTTCTCCACCGTCGCCCTTACCATTTCCTGGCAGACACTGTCTTCTGCCACGGAGCCGCCGAAGATCAGAGTCTCGACCCCTGACTCCTCACAGCGTGCAGCAACCTCTGCCGCACCATCAGCATTGGAATTGAAATTGATAAGCACATTACATCCTAGTGATGCCAAAAGATGTGCAGTTGCAGCCCCGACCCCGCTGCTTGAACCTGTTATAATGGCAACCTTGCCACTTAAATCTTTCACGCCGTACTCCTATTGTCATTTTCAGCATTTTGTAAAGTAGCACAGAACCCTCAGGAATCCCGCAAATCAATGGCTGCACGCAGTATCAACCGATTGATTATTCCGATGAAATGAGATTACTTTTACTCCTTGAGGAGTTACAATAGGTAACACTTTTCAGAAATCTGGTTAGGTGTAAATTTTCGGTCACACCCCTCCACGGGGACTTTCCGACTACAGGGTAAAAACCCATAAAACTAATAATCTTAAGGGCTTGGGCTGGTCAGCAACCAGTGAAGCAAGGGATTAGCCTGCAGCATTGATATTGAATTTAGCTAGCAATAATTAAGAGGCTTGGACAGTAGTGAAACAACAGCAAATAGTAGCAGCGGCAATAATGGTAACTGTAGTTGGCTGGATGCTTATTCCCAGAAGCTCCGACAGTGCTTCAGTAGATGCGGCATCGGCTGCAAGAAGCATAATTGCTATTCCCGAAGGTGAATCCGCTGGCGAAAGTCCAAATACCCTGATCGTTCGTGCCACTCGATTGAGCCCGCAAGCCTATACGGAGAAGATCAGAGTGCGTGGTCGGACCCAAGCCAGTCGTCATGTACAAGTTCGCGCCGAAGAAGCCGGCAGGGTCGTAAATGACCCGGTGCCCCGCGGAGCCAGAGTCAGCGTGGGTGATGTGCTATGTGAAATAGCCATGGATAATCGGGAGATTAATTTGGCAGAAGCCGAAAGCCGTCTGGAACAAACCCAATTCGAATATCAGGCCGCTCTGGACCTGCAGGGACGAGGCTTGCAATCCGATGTTGTGGTCGCCCAGTTAAAGGCAGGCTTGGAGTCTGCCCGCGCTGCAGTTTCCCGCGCTGAGTTATCGATTGTTAAGACTAAAATCGTGGCACCTTTCGACGGTATAGTTGAAACTCGCGTGGTAGAAAACGGTGACCTGCTTAATATCGGAACGGTATGCGCGTCGGTTCTTGATGATAGCCCCATGTTACTTGTTGGCCTGGTGCCGGAACAGAGTATTGACAATGTAAATGTAGGTGCCCGAGTCGACGCGGAACTAATTAATGATTCCCGACTTAGCGGTACTGTTACTTATTTGTCACGAGCAGCAGACCCCGCTTCACGCAGCTACAGAATCGAGGTGGAGGTCGACCCCCAGTTCGAAAATTTGCGCGAAGGAATTACCGTCGAATTATTAGTGGATGCAGCCGAAGTTACAGCCCACATGATCCCCTCCTCTTCCCTCACTCTGGATGACAATGGCGTGATAGGTGTGAAATTGATCGGCTCCGACAACATGGTAAGTTTTCAGAATGTTGAGATAGTTGGCGACAACACTAATCAGCTGGACCCTGGTGTTTGGGTCACAGGCCTTCGGGGCAATGTAAATCTAATCACTGTAGGTCAGGAAATAGTTTTCCCCGGACAACAGGTAGAAGGCAACTACGACTGGTCTAAGTAAACCAGCTTTCAGCAAGAGCGATTCAAAATGACTAATTATTTAGACGCAGCGGTTTCCCGTTCGCGAACTACTCTCAGTATCTTTGCAGCGGTAATGCTAACCGGATTCGTTTCCTATCTGGCGATTCCAGTAGAATTGAATCCGGATGTAGAAGTGCCGATTGTTATCACCACCGTGATCCACGAAGGCATTTCTCCGGAAGACGCCGAACGCTTGCTGGCGAAGCCTGCAGAGCTTGAACTGAAGACCGTAGACGGCATCACCTCCGTCAGCTCCTTCTCCAGTGAAAATGCCGCGACCATCGTTACCGAATTTGATATCGATTTCGAGTCACAGTTTGCGCTGAGTGAAGTTCGCGAAGCAATCAATCGCGCCAAGGCCCGTTTTCCCCAAGATACTGAAGAGCCGTTAATCCAGGAAGTTTCCGCCGCCACCTTGCCAGTGGTACAAATTGCCATCGGTGGCGAAGGCGTCCCTGAAAGAGTATTACTGCGTATTGCCGAAGAACTGCAGAGAGAAATTGAGATCCTTCCTCCCATTCTCGAAGCCACCATGGTGGGCAACCGCGAAGAATTGTTGGAAGCTGTAATAGACCCGGCAAAACTGGAGACTTATGGTATTCCCAATTCAGCAATCGTGCAGGCTGTTCTGGGTAATAACCGTCTGATCCCTGCCGGTCAGGTAGATACAGGTCAGGGCAGTTTCGCTGTAAAAGTCCCTGGATTGATCGAAACCGCCGAAGATTTGTTCCAGTTGCCGCTAGCCTCCACCGATCTGGGTGTACTTACGATTTCCGACATCGCTGACGTTAGGCGCACGTTCAAGGATGCCACCCGCTTCTCCTACGCAAACGGGACATCTTCTATTTCCCTGAATGTCATGAAGCGTAAAGGTTCCAACCTGGTTCAGGCCATGGAACAAATTGATGAGGTTGTTCAGGAATTGCGACCTGGCTTTCCTCCTGCCGTACAGATCTCCTATATTAATAATACCGCCCCCATGGTCATCGAACAGAATATGGGCTTACAGGGCAATATGGCCACCGCTATGGTATTGGTGTTATTGGTGGTAATTGCATCTGTTGGAGTGCGCTCAGGATTATTGGTAACTCTTGCAGTTCCCTTTTCATTTTTCTTTGCCTTCATCATTATTCGCATGCTCGGCTTTACCTACAACTTTATGGTGATGTTCGGACTACTGTTGGGCTTGGGTATGTTGATCGATGGCGCCATTGTTATGGTTGAATTTGCCGATCGAAAAATGGCTGAGGGAAATGATGCCAGAGAAGCTTATAAGCTGGCTGTGAAAAGAATGTTTTGGCCAATTATGGCTTCAACTGCAACAACTCTTGCTGCCTTTCTGCCCATTATGTTCTGGCCCGGTGTCTCCGGCCAATTCATGAGCTATCTGCCTATAACAGTATTTGCGGTATTGATTGGCTCTTTGTTTTACGCATTACTATTCGCTCCTGCTATCGGCTCTCTTATAGGCAAGTCCAGCGAGGCGGATAAAGCCTTCTTGAAAAATCTGGAAGAAGGGGACCCGAGAAAGACTGGCGGCATTACTGCAATCTACGCCAGCGTTTTGGAAAAAGCAGTCAAGTTTCCAATTACCGTTTCCGTTCTCAGCCTTGTTACATTGATTACCATTGTCATGGCCTATGGCCGATTCGGTAAGGGAGTAGAATTTTTTACCGGCGTTGAGCCCAGCCAGACAACGGTTCAAGTTTTCTCCAGAGGAAATTTTTCTCCTGCAGAGCTGCGTGACATTATGCTTGATGTAGAAGAGAGGGTTCGCTCAGTTGGTCACATCAAAGGGATTGTTACCCAATCCGGAGCCGGACAGCAACTAGGCGGCACTTCACAAACCGCGCCTGATCTTATCGGTTCAATTTTCATTGAGATGACCGATCGTCGTAACAGAGATATTGATGGCTTCGAAGTTGAGAATGCCTACCGCGCAGCAATTTCTAATTTGCCCGGAGCGCGGGCAGAAGTAGTAAGCGTCGAGCAAGGACCTCCAGTGGGCAAGGCCATTCAACTTGAACTCTCCGGAGACAGTCTAGACGACCTGTTTGCTGAAGCCGGGCGAATTCGGGAACACATGGAATTCGGCATGACTGATCTTATCGACATCGATGATACTGCCCCGGTACCCGGCATCGAATGGGAGATAGTAGTTGACCGCGCAAGAGCTGCAATGCTCGGCGCAAACATGGCGGAAATTGGCACCGCTATTCAGCTAATGACAAACGGTGTGTTCATGGGTGACTACCGTCCCACCGACAGCGAGGAAGAAGTAGATATCCGCGTACGATACCCTGCTGAATACCGGGGATTGGACCAGATGGACAGCCTCAGAATAAGTACAGCAAATGGCCCCATACCTCTAAGCAGCTTTGTTACTCGACAGGCTAAACCTGCAGTAAGCTCTATTCAGCGTGTAGATGGGGACCGGGTGGTTTATGTGCGGGCCAATGCCGCGTTAGGCGTAGTAGCCGATAACAAGATGCAGGAGCTGGAAGCCTGGATCACAGAGAACCCACCAAGAAGCGGCGTTTACTACCAGTTCCGTGGAGCAAATGAAGAGCAGGATAACTCAGCTGCATTTTTGGGCCAGGCTTTTTCTCTTTCCATGGCGTTGATGGCTATTTTACTGGTAACCCAATTTAACAGTTACTATCAGGCAGTTCTTATTCTTTCATCCGTGTTACTTTCCACCGCCGGCGTGTTACTCGGGCTGCTTACTACCGGACAAACCTTTAGCGTAATTTTAACCGGTATCGGTATCGTTGCTCTTGCGGGAATTATTGTGAACAACAATATTGTTTTAATCGATACCTATAATCATTTGCGGGCCGAACATAAAGATTGGTCACTGCAGGATATTATTGTGCTCACCGGCGTGCAAAGATTACGGCCGGTCTTTCTTACCACCTTTACAACCGGCTTCGGCTTACTACCACTGGCGATGCATGTATCGGTAGATCTGATCGGAGCAGAAATTGAAGTTGGCGGACCAATCACTTCGCAATGGGTAAGCCTCGCATCAGCGATTGTATTCGGTCTTTCATTCGCAACCATACTCACCCTTATCGTAACCCCTGCCATGCTGGCATTTCCGGACAGATTAAGATCATTAATCGGACGAGCACCAAAGCATGTAGCCAGGATGGAAGCAGAGCCCAGCCATTAGCCGGGCATGCTTTTCACTTGGAAAAATTCTTGCCAACAGAACCAATATTTTGTCAAAGGATCGGACGTTCGTTCGATTAATTTCGAGCTGCTCTTTGCTCAAGCCCTGCTAGCGAATACATTTGACACAGCATTGTGACAAATTGTAATCAGTGAATAATCCACTAGTTACTATGTTAAGATTTTTTTACTTCGTAGCTTTACTGCTTAAAGGATAAGTAGCGAGTTATGAAGAGCTAAAGTACGGGGCTTGAGAGTTTTTCTTTGTTCCCCCCTTTTCTAAAGCACTGAGTCTCTTTCAAGTTACCGCTTTAGCGCCCTTATTATCTCCCTCACGTTTTTCTTTTCTTGCTTGTTCCCTGTTCTCTACCTCTATATCCATTACTCTTATTGTTTCCATTCGTTATATACGACTCTGTTTTTTATGAGTTGTGCAGGCGCAGAAAAATAGCAATAGCCAGTTAGGGCATCGCCTTTTATGTTCTTACAGTGGAGGCGGCTTGCTAGTACGCAAAGTCCCTTGAGAAAGAGTTTGCACGGGGAGCCGTATACATCTGCTTGTGCAAGTCAGATGCGAGATACAGCTGACGTTCGGTGATGGAAATACTGAATTTAAGAAAGCTGTATTTCGGATCGTTCGTTGCCAGGGTTCGCTCTGCAATACCCAATCTGAGTTTGAATAATCTGTCTGCAGCTTCAAGATGTTCAACACGCCGATCATCAAGCCCGCGATTCAACGCAGTGACATGCCAGGAAACAACTTTTCTTAAACCATATTCAAGACGGGAATCATCTTCTGCATAGAGTCGGTTATAGAGCAGCTCCATATAGGCAAATTGGTCATCCACTTCCGTCCAGTTCTTCCTGGACATTTCGGCCTCGATAATTCTGTCCAGAATATCCAATTGAGAGTCGTGATACAGACCGTTATTCACCCTTGCAATGGCCAGCGCCTGTCTGTAGTAGGACAGAGCACTCATCAAGTCACCCTGCTCTTGCCTCATACGGCCCTGATCGACCAGGGGGTCTATTTGTGCGCGATCGTAGGCACTGTAATCGCCCTCAGGTAAAGCAAGCGCCTGAGCGCTACGCTCAACTTCGGGGACAATGCCGTCGACGAGGTTGAAATAAAAGGTCTGTGCATTGAGATTGCCGGAAAGCAAAAAAAAAGGGACTACGGCGAAGAATTTCGCAAGCTTGGGAATACAAATAGCCATTGGAGCTATGTCTATTTTTACAAATACACTCATGTGTTAGCACCCTTCGGCAATAACTATGGCTCAAAAAAAAGCACTATTCAACCTAATCGGCCGATTTTTTAGATGAAAATCTAGTAGTAAAAATAAGGTTTACATTCAATAACTCAAAACCTGCCCATCCCGCCTTATCGATAGGTTCGATTGGCGATTACCCCCTCTATTAACAACATCAGCATTACCAGACACAATATCCACCACCAGATCCTCTGAGGCCGTTCCAGCTCCTGAATCAGCTGGGCTGTCTGCACCTCTGAAGACTGATTTGGGTCAGTATCGGGATTTACGATGGCGTCATACAGCCCTGAAACAGCAGTACGGGTGAAATTTGACTCTTCCGCTATCAAATTGACCGCATAGTTATAGTCATTACCATCAACGGTGGCCACGATTACTCCAGGGCGCTCCGCTGCAATCAAATAGGAATCATTGTCAAAATTTATGGCTGAACCGTTGACGTCTACCGCTATTACGGAGCTAGCCTGAGCGGACGGGTCCAGTGAAAAATTATCCCCAATTTCAAAAATCCGCTGACCTGAGTCAGCCTGTACCAGATGACGCAGGGTTTCATGTACAAACGGTAAAAACAAACCCTGCAGGGGCAAATTATTCCACTCCAGGTCCATGGATGACGCAAATAGAATTACCTTGCCATCTTTTCCTTGCGCACTGCCTACCCCGTTGTTGTCGTCAATATTACGCTCTACCAGGGCAGCCTCGGTGTTATCAAATTGCATTAACACATCAGACTGTGGATTCAGTTGCAGCGACCAATGCCCCTGAAACCGTGCTGACCAATCGCTATTAAGAGGACTTAAGATAGGATGCCTATGATCAAAATCTGCAATCACCAGATAATCATCTCCACCTAGAGATCCCCTGCCCTGAATCAGCGCCGGAGAAATCTCACCAAATTGCCTATTGAAAACATCTGGCTCTACCTGATCGCCAGGTGCAAGAAACAGGCTTCCTCCGGAACGAACATAATCGTTGACCGCCTCAGCCTGGGAATTGTTCAAATCGCCAACATTAAGCAACACAGCGACATCACTCTGACGCAGGACTGCCGCACTGAGTTGTTCCGGCTCGATTGACTCCAGCAAAAATGGAGACTGAGCAGCACTGCTAACAGCCAGGCCAAACCAATGGCCTTCGTCATCGAACCAGTCGTCTGATGCTTCACCATTTACCAGTAGCACACGAATCTTCGGCAACACGTCTACCGTGAAGAAATAGGAATTATCAACGCTGAAATTGTCACCATTAAGACGCAACTCTCCAATATAGCTACCTTGATCTTCGAAACTGCTGTTAAAACTGATTACCTGTTCCGATCTATCGCTAAGATCAATGGCCTGTCTTTCTATCAGCTCATCATTGATGAACAGGCTTAGATCTCCCTGTTCGAGATAAACGGTACCACTAGACCTGACCCTTGCGAGTACCTGTTGTTCTTCAGCATCTTCCAATAACTGTTGTGGTGTGCGCACATCGGCCAATACCAGATTACTGCTTTCTTCAGCGCCGACATCGATGCCGGTGAAATTCACCCCTGGAGCCAGATTCCAGCCATCTTCAGCCTCATCAAGACCGATATCCTGAAAGTCCGATATCAGATACACCGACCTGTTTTCATGGCGGGATGTTTCCAATAGCTGATCTGCCAATCTCAGATTCGGCATATATCGCGTTCCCCCGAAACCCGGCTGGTCCATAGAGTTGATCAGGCTGCTCACTGCATCTAAGTCTGTATCCAGCTCCCTCACAACCTCAGCCGAATTGGAAAATCCGATAAGTGCTACTTCATCGCCGGCGGCAAGATCACCGACAATATCAAGGGCTTGCTCTTTAGCCTGCTCAAAGCTATCGCCATAGCGCATGCTCATGGAGCGGTCCAACATTACTACCACCGATTTGGGGTCAGCATCTAGCAAACTGGCCACGGACTGATCGACTAGCGGTCTGGCAAAAGCAAATACCAGTAAGGCGATTAACAGGGACCTTAGCGCTAACAACAACCATTGTTGAATATGCTGGAAAAGAATCAATTTTCTGGAAGTCTTTTTCAGAAAACGGATCGAGCTAAACATTAACTTGGGAGGCTTTTCCTTACGAATAAGATGAATACCGATGGGTATCAGCGCAGCCAGCAATCCGAATAAAAATATGGGAGTAAGAAAAACCATCTAGAAACTCTTCGCTCTCTTGCTCATATAGGATGACAGGGCCTCATCAAGAGGATTAGCTGTATTTAACAGACAATGATCTACACCACTGCCCTGGCATTGTTTTTTGCAAAAATCCAGAAACTCGTTCAGGTTTTCAAGATAGGCATTACGAATAGCGGCAGGAGTCGTGACATAGGATTCGTTATTCTCCATGTCTACGAACTCAGAGGCTTCATTAAAAGGAAAATTCAGTTCGGCATCGTCCATTATCTGAAAGGTAATTACGTCGTTACCCATAGCCCTGAGATTCTGCAGGGTGCTAATGGTTTTCTCCTCATCTTCCAGCATATCGGTGATCAATATCACCATGCTCTTCTTGTTTAGAGTAGATGCAAGATCAGTAAGGGGCTTGACCGCATCTGTCTTTCCTCCATGTTCTACTTGCGAAAGCGTTCTCAATATTCTCATCAAATGCGGCTGACGACACATGGGCGGAATATATTCGCGCACCTCATCATCAAATGTGATCAGGCCAACCGCATCACGCTGCCGATTAATAAAATAGGCCAGCGCCGAAGCCAGGGTAATACCATAATTAAGTTTGCTCATCCCTCCGGAGCTATACGCCATCGACGCACTGGTATCCAACAGGATTACGCAGCGAACATTGGTCTCGTCTTCGTACTGTTTTATGTAAAATTTTTCACTACGCGCGTAAAGCTTCCAATCGATATGCCGCATATCATCGCCGCGATGATAATGACGGTAGTCATTAAACTCCACACTGAAACCCCGGTGGGGGCTCTTGTGCAGGCCGGATAGAAAGCCTTCCACAACCACACGGGCACGCAACTCTAGATTATGTAATCCGGCCAGCACGCTGGGGTCGAGGAAATTTATTGATTCAGCCATTAGTTCCTGCTTGAAAGATTGCTCAAATTGCTACTGCCTGGACTCATACTAGATAGGCTCATGCTTCACCACTAGATTTCAGCAGTAGGAGCCGGAACTTCTTCCAGCAAACGCTTGATTACGTCATCAGTTGTCACCCGCTCTGCTTCAGCGTGAAAATTAAGAAGGATACGATGACGGAGTACCGAAGGAGCCAGAGCTCTTACATCTCCATAGGAAACGTTATAGCGACCCAGTAATAAAGCCCTTACCTTGCCAGCAAGGATCAGGTTTTGTGAAGCCCGGATACCCGCACCCCAGCTCACCCAGTCTTTAATAAACTGCGGCGAATTTTCATTCTGTGATCGCGAGGCATGAACCAGTCTGACGGCATACTGAATCACTGCTTCCGCCGCCGGCACTTGTCTGGCGATGCGTTGGAATTCCAGAATATCTTCACCGCTTAGGGGATGAGACAGGGCTGCATCACTAGTCTGTGTGGTATTACTCACCACGGTAACTTCATCTTCTTCGCTGAGATAACCAAGTTCGATCTTGAACATAAAACGATCAAGCTGAGCTTCGGGAAGCGGATAGGTTCCTTCCAGTTCGATTGGGTTCTGGGTCGCCAGAACAAAGAATGGTTTAGACATAGGGTAAGTTACACCCGCCGCCGTCACCTGCCTCTCTTCCATGGCCTCCAACAAAGAAGACTGGGTTTTGGGAGGAGTTCTGTTAATTTCATCTGCAAGTAATATATTGGTGAAAATCGGCCCCTTTACAAATTTGAGCGCGCGTTTTCCGTCCTCTTCTTCAACAATCTCGGAGCCAACCACATCTGCTGGCATAAGGTCCGGTGTAAACTGAATGCGACTGAAGTCCACCTGCAGAATATCGGCAACAGTCTTGATAAGCAGGGTCTTGGCAAGGCCGGGAACCCCGGTTACCAAACAGTGGCCGCCTGCAAACAGGGAGATCAGCAACTCATCGATAATATCTTCCTGGCCGATAATGATCTTTCTAATTTCAGCAACGATCTGATCCCGCCCTTCCTGCATCCGCTTAACCAATGAAAGGTCATCCGGGCTGTCCATTGCTACTTCTTCTTCTATTTCTGCCATGAGTAATTCCTGCGTATCAGTGACTAAATGCGTAAATCAAAAAATTAATTCCAATCTTGTACGCTTCGTTCGTGTATTTCGTAGGGTATCCCTCGTAGAAGGTGTGTTCCCATCCATCTCCAAGGTCTGTGTTGTAATTAGCTACCATCATTACCCGGCCATCATCATCCAAAACCGCGTATACTTCCGGTGGATAACTGGGGTCATCTAACCTCATGAAGCCACCGAAGTCCCAGGTAACCATTCTGCCCGGCACTTGTGCCACTTCATCTATATCAAAGAATATATGGAAAATTTCGTGACTGGTATCCAGTTTGACAATTTCCCTTTCTGGAAACAGTTTTCCCATCTCCACAAACATATCATCGAGATGAGGCTGCCCCCAGAAATCGTCCACCATGACGAATCCGCCCCGGTACATAAATTCCCTTAGCGCTTCCACTTCTTCGGGAGAAAAATTTGGCCCGCTAAAGGAAGAGCCAATTGGAACCCGTTTCCAATTCATATAGAGGAAGATATTCTCGAACAGCTTGGGGTCGGTGAGCTCAATAAACGCGTGGTTGCGAGGATTAGTGTCAACATTAGTGTAGCGGTTAACTCCCCGCAGAAAATTTTCATCGGAGTCAGGGTAGTCAGTATCCCACCAACCGCCACCACCCCGGCGCATGCCATAACCACGCTGACCGCCAGCGTGATTGGTATATTGACCACGCATCCAAATGAAATCTGTTATTTCAGTGCCATACAGGGACAGATCTTCGTTATCACCACCCAGGGGCAATACCTGAGCGTTTGCCATAAATGGCAACAGCAACACAGCTAAAGCAACCAACGATAATGAATGGGAAGATTTCAATATAATTACTCTCCATCCACGGCTTGCAGCAATATCTGTTGTGCCCGCTGATAACTCGGAGCTGTTTCCAGCGCTGAAAGAACATTTTCTTTAGCCTGCAAGGCCTGACCGTTGCGTAAATAGGCTTCAGCCAGATTTGTCTGTGCTTCTACCGGATCATCAACCTCAAGTTTCAATAGAACTTCATATTCAGTCACCGCCAGTGCGCTATCGCCTATTTCATCTGCATAGCGGGCCTTTAAGGCATGAACGTCGCTGCGATAAGGGTCTACCTGAATTGCTCTGTCGATGTAGTAAGCGGCACGATCAAAGTTGTCTTCTTCAAGAGCCGCATCGGCAAGCACCATTGCCGAACCATAGTCGTGCTGCAGGTTTTGCAAAAGGATTTCCAGTTGCTGTAATTGTGCACCACGATTCCCTTCACGTTCATAGATTTGAGAGAGCACCAGTGGGGGGCTGGGATACCCTGTATAGGTAGGTAATATATTGTAAGCTGTCTCCAAAGACTGCTTAGCTTCGGCAAAACTTTCTTCCTTGAATAACACTATACCCAGTTGCAGATGAGCCTGAAAATCTCTGGGGTTTTCCTGGACCCGCGCGCTCATATGTTGTTTAAGCGACGCATTATTGTAAAGTTCTGCCAGTATGGCACTCGAATTTTCTCTCACACCGTGACCGTGGCCTTCGCCTTCATCTGGGACATCTTCGGTATGTACATAAACATCGATCTCTTCAACTCGCCGGGCGATCCAATTCTGGAAGCCGTCATCAAACTGCGCAAGTGATTGATCAAATACTTCATTGAAGCGTTCACTATCTTCCTTAATAAAGGCATATTGCTTAACCAGCTCCAACAGTTTATCGAAGCCATGCTGCTTAGTGATGTAGTCGACAACCAGGTAAGCCTGAAAGTACGCAAATCCGAGATCGGCATTACTTCTTGCCCCGGAAAATCCTGAATCCAGTTCAGATACATGCAATAGCTTTTCTTGCTCGGCTGCTCGCACCAGATCCAGACCCTGGTCGCGTCCCCAATAAGACCGCCCTTCTTTCTCTTCCCAGACAGAAATTCCTTCTGACAGCCATCGTGGCATACGGTTGTTTGTCATTTGCAGTGTGATCACATGCATAAACTCGTGCCAAACGATTTCCTGCCAGTTTGCAGAAAGGGTATCCGGGGAAATCAGTGTCACAACCTTACCAAAGCAGATCCCTACCAAGGGCCCGATATCCGGTAATCCAACCGAACGTACTGCAAAATCTTGTGAATTTTCAAAGACTTCGATGAGAATAGGCCCCTCGGGCTCGAAGCCGTATTTCTCAGTAAGTGTGTCCCAGCCTTCCTCCAGCAATGGCTCGAGATAGGGCCAAAGAATATCGGCATCGTGCTCACTCATATGCACCTTGAAATGTTCACTCTCAAGGGTTTCGTAAGTCGCCAAAGTATCAAACACCGTCAGCATATTTGAGGTCATCACATTGAAGGGGTCATTCTCGAAACCTATTTCCAGGTTTCTCTTTCCCTCTTCTTCTTCCCCGAGCCGAATTAAATTACCACCAAGAACGGTATAGCCCTGCCAGTACTCCGGGTCAGATTCGATTGCCGCTCTGGCGAACTCAACTGCTTCGGTAAACCGGTAATTTTTCCCAAACGTGTCCGCCACATCACCAAGAAACTGCGGATTGCCCGGGCTAAACTCGTCTACCGCTGCAAGGTAACGATCATAGTCTTCAAATTCTTCCTGCATCTGTGCCTGGGACGCTAGAGTGCTGAGGGTTTTAAGAGACTCGGGGTTCAGGGCAAGCGCCTGACTAAAATATTCCTGCGCTTCTTCTTCGCGGCCGTTAATCAGCAATAACTGGCCATAGGTTTCCAGACCGGGAGTGTAATTGGGGTTTATTGCCAAGGCTCTCTGTAACGCCCGCTCATCGCCGACTACTTTCGCCATGCCAACCAGGGCCGGTGTATATCTGCTATTTATATCCAGTGCCTCCTGAAAGGATTGCTGTGCATCAGAGGCATTGTATTTTTCAAGAAACAGTTCTCCCCACAGCACGTGCGCTTCCAGATTATTGGGATTAGTTCTGGTGGCTTCGTTAAACAGACTATTGGCATCATGAAAACTATCCATTAACCAGCTAGCCAGTGCCACCATCGCCACATCTTCAGAGGCGAATACCAGGCCATCGTTATAACGATCTACGGCCTGTCCGAGAATCTGCAGAGCCGCATGTTTCTCGCCGCGGAACTTGAGCACGCTTCCAAACTGAACCAGACTACGTACCGGTGGATCTGCCAAACCGCGCACTACTGTCTGCAAAATATTCAGCGCCTCTTCCGACTCACCAACGGAGCGTTTTACCTCGGCAAGCTGGGTGCTAAGCAGAGGAAAGCTGGCATAGTCTTCATCTTCGATTGCCGCCTCTACAATACTCATGGCTTTCTGATAGTTGCCCATCATGGTGAAAGCACGACTAGCACCCACCAGACCTTCGTTTCTGTCCAGGCCGGCTGCTATCTGAAAAATATCACTGGCCGCAGCATAGGAACCATTAAGTAGTAACTGCTCTCCACGGAACAGTGGAGACTCACCAGTATTTGTCTGGGCATCCTGACCGTACAAGGCGGCAGGCATCAGCGATAAGACAAGCAGCCAACTACCGCTTAACAAACCCAAATACTGTTTACTGAGATATTTGTTCATTGTATTGTCCTGTCGTTCTTGCCAAATTAACTAACAACTCTTCCATCTGTCGCCAATAGTCTGCTTCCAGATAATCAGCTTTGCTGCCCCGTAAAATAAACACCGATCTTTCCAGTTCCTGCATCTCGGCTTTTAGCTGCAATGCTCGGGGCGAAAGGTTTTCATCGGCTATGCTGAGGGAATCTATATAGGCTATCTCTGCCAACCTGCCATCGATCTCATCAATAGTCGGGTCAAGAGTGAACATCGAGTCACCATTGTCATCGAGCCCGGCATGTTCTGCCGCGAGTCTGCCCTGCTCCTCGTAAAACTGCTCCACGTTATCCTTGGCATAATTAAATGCCTCTAGCATGGAAACACGATTGTTCTTGTCCCTGTCACCGTTGCGACTATCCAGTGCTTCAATAAAGTAGCGGGAGAAAACCGGATCGTATTTTTCCTGCGGTGATCTGGTAGAAGATATGACTACTCTTCCTTCGGCTGACAGAGATGAGGAAAAACCGTAGCTGGCGCTGGTGGTATTCACGATTACCACGTCTTGCTGCTCAAACTGGTCAAGCAGTTCAGCAAACTCAAAGCCGGTGATGTCAGGCCCGACAATATTAAACTTGGCTTCTTCGGCTTCACCTGAACCATGGCCAATTAGAAACAGGCTTATCTGGTCTCCGGTTCCAGCTTCAGCGACAAGAGCAGCGAGATGCCGTTCAATTCCTTGCCGGTCAACTGCACCATCTATTCTCTCAGCACCGGGGCCATCATTCTCGCCACGATCAAATAACAAAGTAATGCTGTCGGAATCGTATCCGTAGTCTCTTGCCAAAATATCATGGAGCGAGAATGCCCATTGACGGAATTTGGCCTTATTCTCATCGCCTACCGTTGGCCCAGCCATGATTACAGCAAACTTACTGGAGTCCGGAGAGTCCAGAAAATAATTATTGCCATCCCCTGCTTGCTGGGCATTAATCACTGACACAGGCGTGCCAAGCAATGTTGTACAAAGTAACAGGGATTTAAAAGCGGACTTGCTAGAAGTTAAGCCTCTCATCAGGACAAGCCTCTTATTCGGCGACTCATCCAGTCGACACACAGTAATAATATGAGAAGTGCCAAAAGCCATGGGCGATCCCAGAGATCTATCTGCACTTCTTCAGAATAAGCATTAGGGGTAAATTGAATGGCGTCTGAAACTCCA
>Ga0315322_10000620_pt1 | contig 26671 bp, 15 predicted proteins | sample M110021515metaG_FD_203461 | JGI IMG/M metagenome (GOLD analysis project Ga0315322, IMG submission 203461) | Ammonia-oxidizing marine archaeal communities from Monterey Bay, California, United States - M1 100m 21515 | ecosystem: Environmental > Aquatic > Marine > Intertidal zone | place: USA...
GCCGGTGTGTGCCCGTATCGATCACCAATATTAATGTCAGCTCCTGCATCCAGCAGTTGTTCAATATCGCCGGTGTTGCCACTCTTCACAGCTGTGAACAAAGCGGTACGCCCAAAATCGTTTTGAATGTTTGGGTTCGAACACTTACTAAGCAAGACAGGCATGGTGTCATATCTTCGCTTACCTTCTGGCATTTTCGCTGCTGCATGCAAAGGAGTATTGCCATACCGGTCACTGATTCCATCGATAGAATCCACTGCGTCCAAAGTGCTCTGTTGCCGCGCTACATACGCCTCGACAAGCACCTGTGGCCGCCGAAACTCATTGTTGTACTGAAGCAAAGACCCAAAACAGAAGATAAGCAAACCAATTGATACTGCTGGGACCATCACCTTCTTACAAAACGCCGGGAACTTGAACTGCAGTTCGTTGGGGTCAGTCCTGGATTTCCGACAGCCCATGAAATAGTCACCCAGCCATGTATAGCGTACGCCCCAGTGATAACTTGCAAAGATTAGCAGGCTGCTGAATACAAGCACGATATAACTCTTCGTCAGTGCGTTCAAACCTTCGACGCTTTGTGCCATATAAGAAAGCTTGAACGTGATCGGTAAGTGCACCCAATACACCCAGTACGCTGAGTCAGCGAGATAACGAATCGACTTTCGAGGTTGCGACAGATAGCGATGAGTCAGACCAATGAACGCGAAACACATACTCCAGCAAAGCATCGAACGACTCAAAACAATGAGCACTTTGTGATATCCGTTGTGGAATATCCCCTCATACCATACGGCGGGTGAAGCGAATGTAGAACTCCCAAGGTCAATGAAAGTCCAGGTTGTAATGCTGCTAACGACCGAAGCTGACTGGTCAAGGCGTTCGGTCGGCTCATCGATGAGGATGAAAAACGGAACGGAAAAAGCTAGATAATACCAAGCGTTTTCACCCAGCTTTGCCAGCAAATACCGCTGCCGATAAAAGGCAACACCAAATAGATAAAAAACAAAATACAAAGCGAGATCGACAATCGGCACATTGAAACCAGTGGGAGGAAGAAATGCGCTCTTGAGCAGGTATTGCAGTGGGAAGGTGAGTACCCCCAAAAGAAGAAATCCCCACCTGTGACTGACAGCAAAGTCGATCAACGACTGCCAGTTGCACAATTTCTGCATCAACGGAAAACGAATCAGTGGCCGCAAGCACAAGTGCACCACATAAAAGATGATCAGGTAGAAAATGAACCAGAGATGGATCAAGCCATCCTGCAATGACACGTCCGGGTCCAGAACCCCGAAAAACAGGATCGACTTGAGCTTCTCAAGCAATGTGAGGCCATCCATTGTGGTCGCGTAGTAACCGCCCTTGCCCACCAACAGGATGTGCAACGGCATTAACAACACGAGTCCAATGATGAAGGGAAGCACAATGCGCTTGAGGCGGTCATTGACAAGGTGATGGAATCCCTTGCGGTCAATAACGAGTTCCGCAAAGAAACCAGCCATGAAAAAAAAGAGTTGCATCCGGAAAAGGTGGATGAAATTCAAAAACTGCAGATCAAGAACATCACCGAAGTACTCCCCCGTCCCCCAGAAATATTTGTGTGACGGCATGAAAAAGATGCAAACGTGCAACAGCAGACCGAGCAACATCGCTGTTGCTCGCACAAAATCCAGATCGTGATATCGTTGAGTGCGAGAATTGTTCTCGATGGTCACTTGCGTTCCTTTTGAATGTTCACTGTTGTTCGTGCCACTTCCCATGGTTTGACGCTTTCACATTTCAGAACCGATGCTTGCTAAAGCAACGGATTCTCAAGAACGCACGAGGCACCAACGGCTTGAACCGCTTGAGTCCTGTATGTGGGGAAGTTGTTTTGGATTGCATGAATTGCGGTCGGACTTTTAACAGAGCGAAATCACTTGGAAACCTTGAAACATTCTTCATTCAGGCAACTGGCAGCCCCAAAGAACAGAGCCACATCAGCACATCACTAAAAAGCGTTAGCACGGCACTCAACGAACTAACGTTGGCCGCCTGAAGAATTCCTAGTACCTCGCTCACTTACTAGTGCGATATCGAGAAGCCCCGTCCCTAGGGAAAATCGCGAGAAAGCAAAGGCTTTTTACTGGGGCACTCGGAACTGGCGTTTTATTCGCTGAATACAAATGGGAGGCAGAGACTACAAAAGACGCACCCACACCGATCAAAATTCGCTTGAAGTTGGCCAAAACCTCTTCAATCCGCCGCCGTGGCGTGCATTAATTTCGTGATGGATTTCGGGCCCTTTCGCCGGGGACGACTGTCCGCGTTCGCTTTTTCACCCCAAACCGCAGCTAAGAACGTGCAATTACCGCCTGCCGCGGCGTTGTTTTGCAGATTTTCCTGGGTGCCGTGGACTTTTTTTACGCACTGTCCCAATCGAGAGTTAAACGAATCCTAATGTCACAAGGCAGTGCAGGTGGCTGCGTGCCTTCAGATCAGTCAACCGTAGAGGGTCATCCTTTTGGCGTCATCTTCCGAAAGTCGTCTGTATTACATGGATTCGCTGCGAGCGGTCGCGATGTTTCTCGGTCTGGTCCTGCATGCGGCGGTGGTCTTTGAAATGTGGGCATACGACCCCCTGCGTCTTCATGACCAGCCCTCAGCGACGTTGCATTACATCATGGAAATGATCCATGTATTCAGAATGGAACTATTTTTTCTGGTCGCCGGCTTCTTTTCAGCGCTAGTGTGTTGTCGGCGGGGCAAGGCAAGTTATGCAAAGAATCGGTTCCAAAGGATCCTGATTCCCTTCGTACTTTGCGTCACCTTCCTGATGCCATGGATCGCAGGCCTTACTTGGCTCGATATTGAGGGGTCCCAACAATCAATCTTCTCTAAATACGGCGAGATGTTCGTTGATCCGAGCTATATCATTCGCAAGGGTGGCCCAGTGGGAAACTGGTTTTGGCATTTCTGGTTTTTGCACGTCCTTTGCTATTTCATTGCGATCTACCTGATCGCTGCGTGGTGCATCGAGAAACTGGACGTCCGTGTACCTTTCACAACGAGTCTTTTGAATCTGCTAGCCCATCGCTGGGGAATGCTCCTGCTTGTCATTCCCACCTTCATCGTACTTACCTTCAGCCCTCCTTGGGCTGATGTGCCGCGGGTTGGAACTTCACTGGATGTACTGACCTATTACGCAATCTTCTTTTTCGTCGGCGTCCTTTTGAATTCGAAGCCGATTGTCTTGGACGAACTTGCCAAAAACTTCAAATACTATGCCGTGCCATTTGCTGTCGCTCTCGTGTTGTTAATTCCTCTGATCGACAAAGTGACGCTCACTTCGCCGCCGGAACTCATGTTGCAAGATTGGTCACTGTTTCTTGGCGTCGAAGCCAAGGCAGATTTAATTGGAACGGTTCCTCTTCTGCAAAACCCATTCAACTTCAGCACCTTCAGTGCTTCTCCCGACTGGTTCGCGATGTGCTTCCTGCGTGCTTTCTGCACTTGGAGTGCGATTTCTGGTTTCGTGCTCATTTTTCGTACCTACTGCAACCAGCCTTCAGCGCTGGGGCGATACGCAGCAGACTCTTCCTACTTTGTTTACCTCGCTCACTTTCCAATCCAGTTGTCCTTGGCAAGCATCCTTCGAGACCGGATTGATTCTGCATTCCTGTGCTTCTGGATCTGCTTAATCGCATCCTTGGTCATATGTGTTTTGCTATACCACTTCACCTGCCGGGCAACGCCGCTGGGTCGATTGTTGTCTGGTCGAACCTATAGCCTCTCGTTCAGGGATGAGTGGTCGGAAATTCGTGGTCTCATTAAAAGTCGCGCTTTCACATTCGGTGTCACGTTCCTCGTCCTCGGGTCGCTCGTCATCGGTTGGCTTGAGAGCCAACGTGACATTCGACTTCTATGGATGAGTCATCATGCTGAAGTAAGACGTGTGCAACACTATGTCGCTAAAAAAAGCAAGGAAGAGCTAACCGCAACCGTTCGATCTGATGGTCGGAATGCCCTTCACATGGCGGCCCAAGCCATGACCATCCCTCGGCCAGACGACGACGTCGTTTCGACCCTGACTGTTCTTATCAACGCTGGGATTCCAACCGACAGCCTGGACAACTTTGGGCAGACCCCTCTGCATTATTCGATTCGTACCGGGAACCTCGTGGCATTGAAGACCCTATTGAAATTCAATGCAAATCCGAATATCCAGGACCGCGTGAATGGACTTACGCCGCTGCATCTTGCGGCAACCTTCAACGCAGACGAAATGATACTGGCGTTGACCCAAGCTGGAGCCGACCCAACCCAAACTCGACAAAACGGCGAAACGGCAATTGATATCCTTAAACGCTTCCACAAACGCGAATGGAGCACCCTCACCTTGGAAACCAGCGAATAGGCCCCACCTTCACCGACAGAGAGAGAGCCACATACCGAACGACAAAATCTGGTTCGCTGGCACTGCCCTTGTTGATTCAACACAAACCAATTCGAAAACATTTAGCTCAGGTTAGCTCTAGAATTACTGCAGCATCCCCAGTTGTGTTCGACTTGTACGTTGTGCTCGTTCTTCACGTTCTACTCATACTTTGAGTGTCTGCATCACAAATGCAGCACAGCGTATCAACGCCGGCCCCTTCGTTGGGGCATCCGGTGTAAGTTTGCTTGCGGCTGCTCATTGCACTGGTCTTCATCGCCGCATCGCTGATATCCGGTTGGAGCAAGTATTTCAGCCTCAAAGACAACCATACCGAGGCTGGTGTGTCCCTGAAGGATTGGCACCTCCGCAAAATACCCGCTGGGGAAATATCCCAACTCATTCACCGACCAATTCCAACAGACATGCCCAAGACCAAAGTTTGTCTTTCCACCACTGCCGACGGTGTTTCGATTGGCCCTAGCCATACTGCCATTTGGTTCAAAACGCAGTACATGTACAGGGGTCACAATCAAGCGGAGAAACGGTTGGACCGACTCGTGACTGCATTCCTCAGTCGAGAATCCTAATTGGATACTGAACACTTTGAGCTTGAGGACTACCTCGGGAAACCTCAGGGATTTTTCATTTGCAAACACAACTTAAGAAGACAAACATCTGAGATGTACCCGCTGTAACGGCCTGCGAGCCTCCAGTCGCGTCCGAGTTGCCTTACCTTGAAAAATTCCGACCCACCCTACAGCGACACCAGATCGTTGCCTCGGCAACGTCCCTCCTTCCCCTGCTGTCGATGCCAATCCTGACGGTCTCAAGAGTCTCCTTCAACTGCCTCAATGCGTCATCACGTTATTCCCGCAGACTTTCAGCGTGCAAGCGAGCGTGCCCCAGTTCATTAGGGGAAAATTCAATGCCAGCAATCTTTCGATTGGGGCAGGATTGACACACGGCCGTAACCGACGGCAATCAACCACCATGACCCAACAAAGCGGCAAATCTAAACTGACTTACCGTGCTCAAATACCAGAATCAAACGCTGCCCACGACGCGCTGGCGGGCAATCAGTATCGCCCCAACCAGAACTTGTCCGCATTCACAGCAGATTCCAGTGATGTTCTGAATGAATACCTGCGGGTATACGTGGGCTGGACGCCGCCAGATGGAAGTCACGATGACACCAGAAATGGCGCTGACACAACCAGTTCAGTGACAACAAGAGCACAAACTTTATCGTTGCTCCAATAACGCCCCTTGCGAACTCGCCTCTCAAAGCATCATTCTTTAGCACCCGATTCCTCTACGCTACGGCGACGCGTGTTTGGCTCAGGACAAGTTCCGAATAAGTTTGGGGAAGTGCCCTTCCACTTGTGGTCGCTGATTCCACTTTCAATCACTCAACCCGGACTCCATCCATGAACGACTCCACGATGGAACTTGCGTTCAACCTCTCGCACAGCTACGCCGAGCAATTACCTGGTTTTTACGCCTCCGTCGATCCTACTCCGGTTCGCAGTCCGTCGCTGTTGCATTTCAACACCCAACTGGCCAACGAACTCGGGCTCGATTGTGAACAGTTAAGCCAAGATGTCGCTCAGCAACTCTTTTCAGGCAATGCCTTGCCGCGTGATGCCCAACCTATCGCTCAGGCTTATGCAGGTCACCAATTTGGTAATTTTGTTCCTCAGTTAGGCGACGGCCGTGCCGTATTGCTGGGTGAAGTTCTCGCTCCAAACGGGAGACGCCGAGACATTGCGTTGAAAGGATCGGGGATCACTCCTTTTTCACGCGGAGGGGACGGCAAGGCTGCCGTCGGCCCCGTCCTTCGAGAATATCTTGTTGGCGAAGCGATGCACGCGCTGGGTATCCCGACCACTCGGGCACTCGCTGCTGTTGCCACAGGAGAGTCTGTGATGCGAGACCGTGCTCTGCCCGGTGCTGTTCTCACTCGCGTAGCCTCCAGCCATATCCGCGTCGGAACATTCCAGTTCTTCGCTGCCCGCGGACAAGTCGATTCCTTGCGTCGCTTGGCCGATTACGTCATTAACCGACACTATCCTGAAGTCTCTGACGCCCCCCACCCCTATCTGTCTCTGTTAAAAGTGGTCGTGGACAGACAGGCCGATCTGATCGCACGCTGGATGCTCGCCGGATTTATCCACGGCGTGATGAATACCGACAACATGACGGTATCAGGGGAAACCATCGACTATGGTCCATGCGCATTCATGGAGGCTTACGATCCGGACACTGTCTTCAGTTCCATCGATCATGCGGGTCGCTATGCTTACGGCAACCAACCCACCATCGGGTTATGGAACCTGGCAAGATTCGCCGAAACACTTTTACCAATCCTGGGGCATGAAGATAGCGAACAAGCCGTTGCCGATGCGACGGAGATCCTTGACACCTTCATGCCGACGTTCCAGAACCACTGGTACAACGGCGCCCGAAACAAATTGGGACTGAAACCTCGCGTACAAACGGACACGACCGATGGAGCAGCCCAGACGACCGACGCAGAACGCTCGTTCATTGATGACTGGTTCGAACTGCTGGCAACGCATCACGTGGATTACACACTTGGATGGCGTTACCTGGCAGACGCAGCAGACGGCAAGGCCTGCAACCTTCAGTCGCTCATTTCGAACCCAGCTAAATTGGATACCTTTCTGGATCGTTGGCGTGGCATGCTGAACAACGTCCCAACCGCAGAGGTTGCGACGGAACTTCGGACCATCAACCCCATCTACATTCCCCGTAACCACCTGGTTGAAGAAGCATTATCAGCCGCATCGGATGATGGCAACCTGAAGCCGTTTGAAAATCTTCTGCAAGCAGTACGAAATCCGTTCACCGAGGATCCCAAGTTCAATCGGTATGCGTTGCCGGCTTCCACTGACTTCACTGCCAACTACCGGACATTCTGCGGAACGTGAGGGCTGCACTTCGTCGCTTCAACCCAGCTTCCGGAATGCCTTCCTCCATTTCTTATTCCGGCAGAAAGCCGTTCGCAAATCACACATCCTGGAATGAAACTGCAACTTGTTGAACCAACTTAACTCGGTCCCCAATGCTGATCGCATGTAGTTTTCGCGTGCCCCTTATATGACTCGCCCTTCGAAGTGACGCACAAGTTTAGCACTCGGCGACAATGAGCCACTCGAAACAAGAGCGAGTATCCTCACGTCACGAATGCTGGCATCTCAATTCACATCAAAACATCAAAAAGACCGATCTGCTTCATTCCTGCTTGTTTGCGTCGTTCCCATCGCAAGCTGACGGGCCGTTGGTTCTACCCCGCCGTCCTTCCTCACTCAGCCACGCATTCTCGATCCGCAACGCTTTGTCGATAAGCAATCCGTGATGTGGTAATTCCGTGGATCCACATCATTGACGCTAGCATTCGCGGGGACCTCGCTCGCAGCGTTTTCCAACAGGATCCTTGTTAATTGTGGGTAGTGCTCAGCCGTAAGCAGACGGCCGAGAAAGCCAGCCCCAGCAGGCATTCCCTGTCCCTGTCCCTGTCCCTGTCCCTGTCCCTGTCACGTGCCCATTCATTGGGATTTCCTACCCCCTCTGCCGCAGTTGCCAACAATCGGAAGTCGCTTACAACCATAGCCCTCGCTACTTTTTGTCCGCAAACCAAGAGCATCATCCAAACAGATCGTCGCACTTTGATCGATAACGCGACGCCCCGTGGAAACGCTACAATGCATGGATCGAGGTTGTATTCTTCGATTTTCTTGCAACTTGCGTGTCCAATTTGTCCAAAATTGGGAGTAAAACGGAATGAGATCGATTCAAAACCGGAAGGGTGTCCCTATGAAACGACGAGATGCTTTGAAATCAGCAGGCTGTTTAGTGATGTTGCCTGCGTTGGAAAGTTTTGGACAAGAATCAACGGGCGATGAGCCGGGAAAAGCAAATCGTCTGTTCTGCATGAATATCGGCAACGGGATGTGTTCCGACAACTTCCCGACATCGACCGGCAAGGATTATCAGACCTCCTCAACTTTCCAACCGCTTGAAAAACTGAGGGACGATTTCACCCTCTGTACGAATTTGAGGAACTACGGCAATCACGAAAGCACGATGTACGCTTTTGCTGAATATGCTGACCACACAAATCCCCAGTTAATTCAAGATTCAGTGGATGAGCTCGCGGCGGCACACATTGGAAATGAAACGCGCATCCGAAATCTGGTTCTGGAACAGAAGCATTCCTACGGCGTCTCATGGAAGGGTGGTTTACCCGTTTCGTCGATTTCGGACGTGCAGGTCCTGTTCCAAACCATCTTTGGCAAAGTGGACAAGAACAAGCGTGCAGAATTACTGGCGTTAAAAAAATCGATGCTCGATGCGAGCAGAGAGGAAGCCAAGAGCATGGCCAGTAAAGCTTCCAAAGCAGATCAGGGAAAATTGGATGAGTATTTTTCCAGTTTGCGCGAATCTGAAAAGTCAATCCAACGAGCCGAACGCTGGTTGAACCAAGAACACGTGGAAGTCCCATTCCCTGAAAATGTTCCGTTCGAAACAGACGGTCTCAGCGAGTATTCGAAAAAGATTTTGGTGTGCCCGCATTTCAATAAGCGTTCAACTTATTTGGATTTATTGTTTCTGGCATTCAAATATGATGTCACGCGAGTGGCCAATGTGTACGCGGAATGGAATTGGCTTGGTCACCATACGGATTCCCACGCGGTTGCCAAGGAAGAAGGTTTCATCAAGAACGTCGAGGCTGACCAAGCCTACATGATGCAGACCGCCCGCTTCCTGGAAAAACTCAAATCAACCGAGACCAACGCAGGTGGAAACCTGCTGGACCAGACGGTCTGTTTGATCACCAGCTCGCTTAGCATCAGCAAAGAAGAAGGCCCACACGGTTGCAAGAACAACCCCGTGGTTGTCGCTGGCGGTGGATTCCAGCATGGACACCATATTAAGTTCAATGGTTCAGACAACCGCAACAACGTCTACCTCGCTGCCTTGCAGCATCTGGGACTCGAAATCGAAAGCTTCGCCACCAGCAGCGAAAGCGCTAAGCTATAGCCCAAAGTTCGCGTGACCCGATAACAATGGCTTGCAAGTCATTCTGTAAACTTCGCTAAGTGCGACTTTCAGATGACCCTACCCGCAAGCGAGGGAATTGACGTGACAGGCCCACTGCACCTCGCTGGAACGTCGCGTTTTCTTCCCGATGAGAAAGATAGAAAGAATGATACGATGAGATCCGCTTCCCTACTTTCATTCCTGCTGTTCCTTGCAGCAGGAACCGTGCCTGTCGTTACCGCTGCGTCAAACAACGTAGAGCTGGACCAAAGCAAAGCATTCTTGAACGCTCATTGCGTTACCTGTCACGGTAATACGACGAGCGAGGGCAATCAAAACTTCGAAACCTTCTCTGACAAAGACTGGAACGATCATGAATTGCTCAATGAACTGTTGACGGTGCTGAAGCAAAAGGCGATGCCGCCCGAAAACGCCGAGAACCAGCCCTCCGCCAAGGACATCGCGGCATTTGAATTGCTGTTGGCCAACAAGTATCGGACAATCAAATCAAAGTTCTCTGGGGTGATCACGCGTTTGAACCGCGCGGAATATGAGCACTCGATCAATGACGCTTTCTTCACCAAACTAAAAGTCAAAACCCAATTGCCGGTCGACAACACCCGCGATGGCTTTGACAACCAGGGCGACAAGCTTGTCATGTCACCCTATGCCATGGACAGCTATTTCCGGGTTGCCTCTGAAATAGCTGCGAAGGTCGTAGGAAGCATGCCCGACGCTTCAACCACCTTGCATAGCTATCACAACGGAAAGATTCGTAGGCTGGGTAGCAAAGGGTTTCCGTACTATGAAGATACCAATGACGGTTTGACTGCCGAAGGATATCGTTACAAAGACTATTCGCGTGGCATTGGATTCAAATACGATGCAACCTTAGCAGGCCACTACGACGTGAAGATCAAAGGCCACTTTACGCATTTCCTGCCCGTCAAAGGAGAAAATCTCAAAGAGCGCGATTTGACTTTCAAAGTTGACGTGGGCAAACAGAATGAACGCTTGAGAATCACAACCAATGTCGACCCCAAGATCAGTCGAGTAGCCCTCAGCGACCAGGAATTTTTACTGAGCGAAAAAGCCCGGGTCTATTTGGAACCCGGGCAAAATCTTGTTCTTTATAGTCACAGCTATTTTTATCCTTTGCCCAAGGATCTAAGCAAACTCACGCGGATCCCGCCGCTTCCCAAAGACAAGAAATTATTCGAACTGCCAAAAACCGCCTTGCACTTCATGTCAGCTGAAGTGACCGGTCCGTTTTATGATAGCTGGCCCCCCAAGAACCAGTTGTACCAAACCTACTATGAAGGCCTGAAGGACAACGACCCACACGAGCAGTACCAGCAATTCATAAAAACGCTGGCCACGAAACTGTTCCGAAGGCCAGTTCACAGCGAAGAGCTGAGGCGCTATTTCGACATCGCAGACAAGACTTACCAGACGGACCAGAACGTTTTCAATGCCATGCAATCAGCGTTGACCATGATGCTCTGCTCTCCCAAGTTCTTGTACAAGTACGAAGGTGATTCTCTGGAGCTCGATGATCATGCGATTGCAGCCAGGTTGTCTTACTTTTTATGGAATTCGCTTCCCGACGATCGTTTGATCAAACTGGCGACAGAAGGCAAATTGATGGATGCAAGTGTCCGGGCAGCGGAGGCCTCAAGAATGCTGCAGGATCCGAGAGCTCGCCGTTTTGTCACAGACTTTACAGAACAGTGGCTTGAGCTTGAGCGAGTGGACATCGTTAATCCACAGACTGAGATCCTTGCACACACCTTCAAGGATAATCATGGTGAAAAACTTGCACGTCTGAAACCGTTCATGGTGCAGGAACCCATCGAGTTCTTTCAGGTGATCCTGGACGAGAATCTAAGCCTTTTGAATTTCATTGATTCCGATTTTGTTGTGATCAATCGGCCGTTGAATGACATTTACCAGTTCGAACTTCCTGAAGAAGACGAATTGCCAAGGACCGCGGATCCAACAGACTCGAAGTTGATTTTGAACGACAAAAAGTCGCGTCAACAACGTGAATTTCGAAAAGTCATGCTTGATCAAGATTCACGTCGGGGTGGCCTACTGTCACAGGCCGGTATTTTGATGATGACCACCAATGGTGAATTCACGAATCCTTTCTATCGTGGTGCCTGGGTCGCTAAAAACATCTATGGCCTGAAACTGGAACTGCCACCCAATCTCGAAATAGAAGCCCTTAGTTCGCCAACTGAAACCTTCACGATTAAAGACAGCATCAATCAGCACCGCAAAGATGCCCAATGTGCTGCCTGTCATAGCAAGATGGATCCGTTTGGTTTGGCCATGGAGAATTTCGACGTCTTGGGTCGGTATCGCGAAAGCTATCAGAAGTACGTCGTGACCAAAGTTCCCTATGAGGAGAAGCGAGACGGGAAAGTGGTAATGAAGGAGCGTATTACCCACAAGTTTGTGGACACGACCAAGGTTGAGTCTGACGCCGTGCACCTTGATGGTCGTCAAATCAATGGCATGGAAGGCCTTAAAATGCTGCTCTTGGAAGACAAGGATTCCATTGCCTCAAATTTACTCACCAAGCTTTCTGAATACGCCCTGGGAAGAGAAATGAATTACGCCGATTCAGAGAGGCTTGACCACCTTTTAGAAACCTCAAAGAAGAATGATTACAAGTTCCGTGACCTCCTGCTTGGCATCATTGCTGACGAATCATTCACAAGACGATAGTGTTGCCTGAGGGCTACTAGCCAAGTTGAAGACGTAAAATCATCACCTCCCTGTGGGGACGTGATAGCCCCTAACTTTCTGGTAACCCGAAGCGTAAGCGAGGGACAAACGATCTCGAACGCTCGCTATCCCCGCTAGCTATCAACTACCTCCCCAACTTGGTCCCTCGCTTACGCTTCGGGTTACCAGACAACGCAAAAATTCAGACGCAAATTCACACGGCTCAGTCCCTCGCTTACGCTTCGGGTTACCAGACGATGCGAGAAATCGAACGCACTTCTTGGCTATGACCCGCCACCGCAAAGGAAATAATCATGACTGCCTTAGGTCGATCCTACCTGAAATCGATTCCTTCTTGTCTGCTGCCTGCAGCCATCCTGACAGTTGCGTTGCTGGCGACTGAGCCGGCAACCTCCCTTCAAGCGGGCAACTCTGTTGGCGAAACCGCGAAAAAGGAACTCACCCTTGACCTTGGCGATGGCGTCTCGATGAAGCTTGTGCTCATTCCAGCTGGTAACTTCAAGATGGGGAACCACGAAACCCCAACAGAAACCGTCACCAAGCTCGGTGGCAACGAGGAGCACCTGACAGATGAGTACCCGATCCACGAGGTCACGATCAGCAAGCCCTTCTACATGGGCATCTACGAGTTGACGCAGGCCCAGTGGAAAGCCGTCATGGGCACCGAACCATGGTTGACAAAGACAGCCTTGGGATACGCGAAAGCGCAACCAAGACCAGCAAACATCGACGATTATCCAGCGGTCTGGATGAACTCCTATGACGCAATTGAATTCTGTCGTAAGCTTTCACAGAAAATCGGCATGACCGTCTCTCTTCCGACCGAAGCTCAATGGGAGTACGCTTGTCGCGCGGGAACCACCACGGCCTTTTCCTTCGGAGATGACCTGTCAAAACTCATCGACCACGGCTGGTACGGTGGGCTGAAAGACGGCCAGAAAGAAGATTACGCCCACCGAGTCGGACAACGAAAACCCAACCCATGGGGCCTGTATGACATGCACGGCAACGTGTGGGAATTCTGCAGTGACTGGTATGACAAGGATTTCTACCGCAGGTCACCCAGCGTTGACCCTGAGAACACCAAACAAACCGAACTGCGTGCACTGCGCAGTGGATCGTTTCACAGTGTGCCGACCGTGTCCCGTTCCGCACAACGCGCCAGATGGGTCGGACCCGAGCAGGTCCGCTACAACTACGGGATGCGTCTCGTTGTTGCGGCGGCCCCTGATCAGAAAGACAATTTGAAAACGCATTTCAAATCGATTTATGAATTGTTTGGGCAGGATAGTACGACCAAAATAGAAGTCGTGTCTGGACCAGAACCCGTTCAAATGAGAAATGGTCGCGTCGCTGGCAAGCAATGGATCGCGACTTCGGGCGACGAACAGTTCAAACTGACCATCGAAGACGCAACCGGCGCGAAGCTGGAAAAACTGGTCAAGCGTCTCGAAAAGCTTCACAGCTCCTACATGAGCGCGTGCGTGGCTGTATCAGACGAGGGCGAAGACGGCATCGCGATCTATGCGAATTTGGGGGGTGCCAGAGCGCATGGCGGAAAAGGATATATCAATCTTGTTCCCCATGCCGATGCACTGGTGATTGCCCATGAAGCTGGTCACACGCTTGAACAGGTCGCCACACAGTCCGATCCCACGATCCTCGACAAATGGGACGCGGCCATCAAAGCGGATAAGGTCTCGGTCTCGGACTATGGCGATACAGTACGCCATGAAGATCTCGCCGAATTCGCTCAGGTTTATGCGGTCTGTCTGGGCGCGGGCAAAAAGCATCTGGAAGAACTGAAGAAACTGTCACCCAAGCGTTTCGAACTCTGGGAAAAAATACTGAATCCGTACAGCCCGCAGGCATTACGAAAATCGCTTGACCCGTTCTACAAACAACACATTGTCGCCGATGGACTTGTGGTCGCGGGATCAGAGAAGGTTTCCCTGTACGCTTTGGGAGAAGCGGGATATCTGGCAAACAAGATGCTCGCCAATCGACCTGATGTGATGCGTGACCTATGGGAAAAGCGGAAGATGTTCGTAGCCGTGATGGCTTACTGCGAACTGCAAACGGACCTACCCGACTGCCGGGGAATGTCACTTTGGTGGGCCTATCGGGCTCGTGGTCTTGGATCCAGGCCGGTCAGTTGTGGCGAAGAAAATCTGCTGGACCTGAAGGGAGATCCTTACAAAGGTGAGAACATCTTCATCCACGAATTCGCCCATGGGATTCACAGCGTTCTTGGCGAAGAGTTCAACGTGCGACTGAGGGAGCTCTACGACCAAGCCAAGGAAAGTGGACGCTTCGGTGGATATGCGATCGACGGTGGCGTCGCAGAATTCTGGGCCGAAGGCGTCCAGACATGGTTCGAGTGCAACGGACGCAAGCGACCGAAGTCTGGCAGAGGCTCGGATTCGTTCACCGTGCTCGGACCCAATGGAGAACTCGTCTGCCACCTGACCACCCGCGCGCAGTTGAAAACATACTGTCCGGAACTCGCAAGACTGCTCGACCATACATTTCGACAAAACAAATGGGTGTACGTTCCCGTGTCGCAACGACTGGATCAACCGCACTTGAGGGGCTTCGACCCGACCGACGCACCAGAGTTCCGTTGGCCGCCCGCGGTAATCGAGGCCTACGATCGAATCGAAGCTGAGAATGCCAGAAAGGAAGAGCTGCGTAAGCCCAAGTCCCAACGCTAGCACCGAACCAACCAACAAGTACATTGAGACATGCCACAGCCAACCTGTTGAAAAGCTCAGATTTGCTGGGATTCAACTTTGGGGCGATGTGCGTACGAACAACTATTCCCTACCCATGGGTGGAACCGGAAATTCTATGATCAACAGAACATGCCTTTTAGGTATTCTGATGGCGATTGTTTCACCAATCGCATGCACCTGCGTTGCCGAAAAACCTGACGGCACAGACAACCGGGCAACCGATCCCGCCACACGGATGAAGGCATGGGACCAGCATGTAAAACTCAGACAGGAGTCAATCTTCAAAGATGTGCCCTGGATGCCGGTAGGCCCGCGAATTCAGGGCGGCAAGATAGAGAGTATTTGGTCTGTCAAACAGCGTAAGTCGACCCTTTACGCAGGCGCTGGGTCTGGCAACCTGTGGAAATCAGTCAACAACGGCACCACCTGGAAACCGGTCTTCGAAAGAGAATCGACGTTCTCCGTTTCTGTCGTCACCGTGTCCGACGAAGATCCCAACCTGGTCTGGGTTGGCACAGGCGAACCTCACATGGCGCGTAGTTCCTATGCCGGGACAGGGGTTTTCAAGTCGACCGACGGGGCCAAGACGTGGACTCACATGGGGCTTACCGACACGCACCATATTGGCAGGGTGCTGATCGATCCGAAGGATTCGAATATCGTGTACGTCGCGGCTCTGGGCCACCAGTATTCGTACAATCAACAGCGTGGCGTGTTCAAGACCCTCGATGGCGGAGAGACATGGAAGAACGTTCTGTTTATCTCTGAGAAGGTTGGTGTGGTGGACATCGCGATCGACCCGTCCGACAACCAGACCCTGTATGCGGTTGCGTGGGAACGCGACCGAAAAGCTTGGAACAATGTCGTCGCCGGTCCCGGCAGTGGAATCTACAAATCGACCGACGCAGGCGAGACATGGAAGCTAATGACCAAGGGGCTTCCTACCGGTGAGAAGGTTGGCAGGATGGGTATCGCCGTCGCGCCCTCGAACCCGAATGTTCTCTACATCATTTGCGACCACCGCGGGGTGGGTGGCGAAGTCTATCGCTCTGACGACAAGGGCGAACACTGGCGGAAGACCCATGAGGGCAATGTCAAAACCGGCATCGGTTATGACTTTTGCCTCATCCGGGTTTTGCCGGACAATGCAGACGAGATTTTCATCTGTGGTTTCAACCTTCTCTATTCATCCGACGCCGGCAAAACACACGTGATTATCTCGGAACGCACCGTCCCCATGCTTTCGTACAAAGCCCGGCGTGCCACTCCCCACTGCGACAACCACGACATGTTCATCGACCCCGACGATCCCGATCGGGTCATGCTAGGCACCGATGGTGGGCTCTATCTATCGCACGATCGGGCCAAGACTTGGCTTCACGTCAACACACTGCCCATCGCGGAATTCTACGACATCTCGGTAGACGCAAGTGAGCCGTACAGGATCTGGGGCGGCACTCAGGACAACGGCGTACTTGGAGGTGAGGCGAAGCCCATGACCCTCGGCCAGGAACACTGGCAGTGGGACCACGGTGGCGACAACTACGTGACGCTGATTGACCCGAACAACCTGGACACGATGTATCTCGAGGGCATGTTTGGCTCGATGGCTCGGAAAGATTTGAAAACAGGTAAGAGTCGTGGCATCCGGCCCGGGCCAGCGCCGGACGGAGCGAAACTACGATTCAACTGGATGACTCCCTTCATTCTGTCTCATTACGATTCCAAGACGCTTTACGCCGGCGCCAACCTGCTTTTCAAGAGCGATGATCGCGGCGACAACTGGAAATGCATCAGCCCCGACCTGTCCAGCAATCCGGGTCCGGAAAGGCAGGGAAACGTCCCCTTCGGAACCATCACCGACATTTCCGAATCCCCGCTGAAAAATGGCCTGCTCTATGCTGGCACGGATGACGGACAACTGCATGTGACCCAGGACGATGGCGGTACCTGGACAAAGATCAACCAAGGCCTGCCGAACAGGTGGGTCAGTCGAGTGGTCGCATCAAAATACGATGAGGGCACGGTGTTTGTTTCGCTAACGGGATACCGTGACGACGATTTTGAAGCTTACCTCTCGATGTCAACCGACTTCGGAGCGACATGGAAGTCAATCGTCAACAACCTGCCATCAGAATCAATCAATGTGATACGCGAAGACCCGACCGACAAAGACATCCTTTATGTCGGAACCGAACTGGGTGCCTATTGTTCCATTGACAAGGGCAACACCTGGCACTCTCTCTGCAGTACTCTTCCAACTTGCGCGGTGCATGATCTTGAAGTCCACGCAGGGACCGGCGACCTTGTCGCAGGCACCCATGGGCGAAGTGTTTTTGTGCTTCCTGCAAAGGAAATTCAGATGATAAAGCAGGAGATGACGAAGTAACCCAGACACCTTTTATTATGCTGTCTTTAAAGTGCCGGACCATCAGTGTCTTACCTATCACTTCCACTGCAAGGAAGGACAACCACATTGAGACGCTACGATCCGGTAAAATTGCATTCTCAATTGCGGCTTGGTTTTTATACCCCTCACACTCGCCCTGCTCTGGCCGAAAATCAGCATTCAGGGTTCCCTGCTATGGAGCGAGGCTATGACCATCGAATATCCGTCGCTGATTCTTGCTTTGGATCAACTTTCCACCGCAAACTCCAACGATAGTCATTCCAGTGAAGTCGTTTCCGAACCCTCCGCTGAATATTCATTCACAATCAATCTTGATCGTATTGATCGGGCACCTCCTACGTTCACCAAAACAACGGATGGATGTACCGGGGGCAAAGTCCTGCACGGCACACTCGTCGCGCAGAATGTGTTCGAGCAGGAAAAGCTGCGTGGTCGGGGTGCCGTTTCAGTAGCCTGCCCCAAGCGATGGAATCTCAGACTCTTGATTTGGCGGAAGCTAGGCGACGTCGAAAACGGCACGGAAGTGCAATGCCAAGGCACGCTGACCGAGTCACGCTCAAGGCATCAACCCATTCAGACCTTGGCAACCCAAATCCCCGGTTGCTATCCCGTCATTGGATATCTTGGGATCATGGTCCTCCTCTCGCCAATCATTTGTATCGTATGGCCAATGGTTTTACTGGCCAAAATTTTCTACCCAGGATTGATTGTCTTACTCATTGCCCGCGTTGCGTTTTTCATCTGGCCCAACCTGATCACGGCAGTCGATCAATTTGACCTCTTTTTGCTCATTTACGTTTTGTTCGGCGGGGTCATCAAATTTTATGGATGGGCAGTCACTCTTGGGTCAGAGGATGATAGCATTGGCGACTCGGAAGCCGATGATTCCACTCACATATAATCGGGTGTCAGGGACCTTTTTCCGAGCATCGCTCAACGAACGCTGAGTAGATCATGTAGGCCTGGTTCATGAACTCGCGGATTTGGTCAGGCTTGCGCAAACCGTGACGAAAATAAATGAACATCCCCGGGCCGCTCTCAACACAGATACCTTTATGCTGCACAAAGACATCAAGAATTTTGTCATCAAAAAAACTCCGCACCAGTGGTTCATCATTCCCCGTCAGTGAAAAAGCATCCGAAAATTCGGGGTGCTGTACAAAGTCGATGTCTTGCATCCCAATGGCTGCACCAATCTTCTGAAACACACCTTCAGGACATACAGAAAACTCTGGAATCTCCAGCGTATCAGACTCAAGTGCAACAACCGTTTGCCTGTGTGTGCGCGAATTGTCGCCACCACCAGTTCTGAATTGGTAATCAAAGATAGAGAGCCGAGCAACGTCCGTCTCGGTTGTCATCACATTTCGCATCGTGCGGCTACGCCCTCTATTAAAGAGGGAAAACGCTTGCATTCTCGCAAGCAGATCCTCGTCCTGCACCTCCGAAAACTGAAGCCCAATCTCTGTCGACAACGCCATCAATGCTTCCCTTCTTTTTTTCTCCACATGTCTCACCAGCCAAATGATGCCCCCCACAACCGCGATCGTTCCACCAAACATGACAATCGGCAACAAGATTTTTTCCATGCTAGATCTTCTTTGAAGTTATTAGCTCGTTTCAAACAGACAAACAGGTCAGCAACTCAATGCCAGTTAGGCAGCAGGAAATCGCCAGCACCGTCACCAACGCCGTGTTACCTCAGCTCGCAGATGCGACGTTTTCCAAAACAGACGCTTCAATTTCCTGACCGGTGAGACAGGTGGGGGGTGATCCCTACCGCTGCACAAAATGACGACACCACCAGTTTAGGCTCTCACTCGACCTCACTACACGCCCTTCTGCTCAAGTTCACACAAACACTGAAAGTTCTCGTCGATTCACTTACTTGTGGCCAGCATCCCACGCGAATCATTTCAACGCTGCCGCGAAAATATCATGAAAGACCAACATAAATGCACGACCGTATATTTTCCGCAAGGTGCTCCCAACCCGAGACACACTGTCTTTACGAATTCTACAAGCATGGCCCATTCCCAATCATCGTTACATGTTCAACGGCAAAAACCGCTGATGCAGCGGACGCCATCCTTTCTTGCAAAGCGATTCACAAGAGCGACTAGGCAACCAAATCCAGGGAGTTTGCAATCACCAATCGGCGACCAACCGCCACCCTGCGTCGCTTTCGGCAATGACCCTTGATCCAACCAATCCAAGATCACAAAAAAACGAGAACCCCAAGAACCAGCCCGATCATGAGGAGCGGACCGACATCAAGAGCTGTCCATTCGCAGATTAAATCGACATTGCTTTCGACTACGATTCTTAGAGACGGAAGCATACACTCGAAAACCTGATCAATCAGAGTCAAAACTGAAGACCACCAACACCACAACACCACTCACGAGATAAGCGACAACCGCTCCTGATAAAACCAGTCACCGTCAAGAAGCGCCAAGTGCATCAGTCACTACCAGATCCGCCGCGGTGATCGATTTGTTTTACCATTTCGGCACGTTCCAAAGATTGCGAGCCAATTCCAACCACCTGTTGCTTCGTGATCTTAAAACCCATGGCAGCGAAAGCTGGTTGCGCCATCAGACTCGCATGAACCCAAAGCCGAGTCACTCCATTCTTGTGCGCAAGAAGTTCAATTGTCTCATAGAGTCGCCTAAACACCCCGGTGCCTCGAGCATGAGAAAGTACATAAGCAAAGTCGATATAGCCATGAGCAGTGAGACTCATGAAGCCTACAATCCCCGACGAATCGACAGCGGCAAAAACCGCCTGAGAACCCAGACGTTCACCATAACGACGTGGAGGCACCCATGCTCGCCTCTGTGCTTCGGTATACTCGCTATGCCCGCACCTGACCGCTTCGAACATAACGTCAGCAGGCGTGTCAAAGTCGTCCGCAGTTACCTGCCTTATTTCGATCTGCTTCACCATCCGCATATCAATTCAATCCCCCCCAATTCGTGGCCCTGAACGTTTTATCGAACAACACTGATGTCAACAACACCACGGACGTTGCGATCGCCATCAACTGAATTCCGCTTCCTCAAGACTTAACCAGCATGATGATTTCACGCTACCTCATGGCGGTGGCATGTTGACATGCCACACGCATGGCGTCAGTCGAATCACGACAGAAACTTCGCTGAAGGTGACGAAACCACGGGAATGCAAGACGAAATAGGAGTAACCCAGGACGCGAAAAGGAAAAGATCTCATAAGTTACAACACCGGTTTGCTCATCGAAACAAACCGTGAAGCGTTCTTCGCCAATGATCAGATGGTGAGCAGTCGTGCCAAACCCAAACCCGAATCGAGTCGAAACCTGATCATCAACGTAAACAACTCGGTTCACGTTCAGAGAATACACCATCAACTTTCGGGAAAGAGTAGAGACCACCGACCCAACAACAATCGGATCATCATCACCAGCAGGTTGCATCCAGCCAAGGCGAAGCATGTCGTAATTCTGAATCGCTGCCTTGGCCCGATCAAAATCGCGTTCACCCCTGCCAATCACCGCGTCCGCTTTGTTCTTTGCGAAACCAACAGGACACTCAGAACGACCCGTCCAACCGATTTGCGTATAAGTCAAAACAGACTGGCGATGCAGATCGGCAATTGCATGAATTGAATCGTCATCAGGACGTCTGAATTTCAATCCTTGTTGGTTAGTATTCATGCCGATCACGAATGGGATGTTCTTGGTACCTGCTAGCTCACATCAGCACTCTCGAGCTCTCTATTCCCACTTTCCGCCTTTTCGCTCTTCGGGAAAACCGAGCCAAAACGCAAACGCGGTGTCCTGTACTACCTCAGGAAAAACGAGCACACGAGGAATACAACCGCCATCAGTTATCTGTCGAACCGCAAGATTGTGTTTACAGCAACATCCAAGTGCCTAATCGCATTGGGCAAAGCAGTTCCCTAATTGTCAGCTGCGATTTGTATATCACAATAAGGACAATAGTACCTGTAGCCGGACATGAGCATGAAATACAGCAGTCCCGGAATCAGAAAAATTGCACATAGGATCAAGCCAAGCAGCAGGCTACCTCTGGCACGCTTCCTCGGCCTACCTTCATAACCACAGTTTGGGTTGGGACAGATCATCTTTGTCGCTCCTTATTGGGCTCCATGGGAGGTAATCGAGCGTTGGGGCCGACGCGTCATTGGGGTATCCTTTCGGAGCCCTCCAGACTCGCCAAACCGTTTCACGCTTATGACAGAGGGCCGAAAACAAACGGTACCGAGGATCATTATTCGAGGATAGGTAAACAAAAACAGGAAATTAAAAGGTATCTGTCAACAAAAAGGTGGCAGGGACTGTTTTTCGAGGATAAGCATCCAGCGGCAAAACCGGTCCCAGAGACCTTTTATTTATCCAGACACCTGCTATTGATTGCACCTTTCATTTCACACCTGTTTTTTCCCTTCGGTGCTGTTGAAACGGCATTCAGATCTGACGAAACAGCTTGGGGCTGAAGTTGGCGAAGCAGATCAAGAGCGATCAGCCTCACTACGTTGCTGTCGGTAGCGACGCTCGGCCCGTTTATACTTCTCTGCCTTTGTAAAATTCGTCATACTGTTGTAGATGCCCAAGGCGATGACGATAATTCCAAAGGCGGGGAGCACGATTTTGGTGACGCTAAACAACCCAACCGCCGGAGCCGTCGAGGTCAATCTGATTGCCATCACCGTCCAAAAGCAACCAAACAGGGTAGCGGCGACGCCAGCCCCTATTGACGATCCCTTTGTCGGCACATGCCTGTTACCGTGCTTGTCACGCACCATGAGACTTTCGCGTTCCATCTGCCAATTACTGTCGATTGCAGTCAGCTCGCTATTGGCCGCAAGATCATCGATCCGCTCACTTAGCTCTTCAGTCTTCTCGGCAAGATCTGCCAGAATTTCAGTATAGACCGCCGATTCTGTCCGGCGAATCTGAAGTTGGCCTGAGCAATGGCCGCACGTCACGAACTTTGCGGAAGCAGGAACCTCAAGCGGAGCTCCACACGCATTACAGACTAACCTTTCCAGCTGCATTGTGATTCCATTTTGTTAGTTGTGAGAAAACCCATTGGCGGCTGTGGATTTCAAGATACGTTTTACGCACACGTCTGTCACTCCAATTACCCCCTATTAATCCGAAAATGAAGTGGTCAGCCGGGATCCAAAGTGGTAGCTGCACCCGATCGATTTTGACGGCAGGAAAAGCCGAAGCGACAAGGTCGCTGTAAAATAGCGGATAAAGACTTTCCAGCCACATCCGAATGGTAACTGAGTAAACTATCGCTACCTCGCTTTCCTCGCCTGTCCCCATGTTTTTCCTATGAAGACACAGATCAAAGAGAATACACATTGCATTCTCTCAGCTATCACACTGTTCGTTCTGACATGTCCGGTCGGGACTGCAATCAGCGGAGAGGAGGCGGGTCGCCCGAACATCATTCTTCTGATGGGTGACGATCACGGTTGGGAGGAAGTCGGCTACAACGGGCATCCTTATGTAAAAACACCCTATCTCGATGAGATGGCTGCATCTGGACTGCGTTTGGACCATTTCTATGCGCAGCCAGTCTGCTCTCCCACCCGAGGAAACGTGCTAACCGGCCGGCACCCCAATCGGTACGGGACGTTTACACCCGGCCGTTCCATTCGGCCCGAAGAAGTCACTGTCGCTCATCTTCTGAGCGATGCCGGATACGCCACTGCACATTTTGGGAAATGGCATGTTGGACCCGTCAAGAAATCATCGCCGACAAACCCTGGCGCGATGGGATTTGATGAATGGCTTTCGCACGACAACTTCTTCGAGATGGATCCGTTTCTTTCACGCAATGGTGGGCCACCCCAAAAGTTCTACGGAGAGAGTTCGGAGATTCTTGTCGATGAAGCGATCAACTACATTAAAAACAAAAAAGAGACGGATGATCCCTTCCTTACTGTGATCTGGTTTGGCTCACCTCATGAACCCTATAGTGGTATCGAAACAGACTTGCTCCTCTATCAGGATCTGCCGGAAAAATACAATGATTTCACGGTCAGACTGACCTCCAACCAGACGGGAGAGAAAGTCAAGCGACCTTTGCGCGACGTTTTGATCGAGCGCTATGCCGAAATCACGGCCATGGATCGATCAATTGGCAAACTGCGCAATGCCCTCAAAACACTCGAACTCAGAGACAATACCCTGCTCTGGTATTGTGGAGACAATGGCATTCCCCCAAGCGGCTTGAGAGAGTCCCGGTTTCGCGGATACAAGGGACAGCTTTATGAAAACGGGATTCGAGTCCCGGGAGTCATTGAGTGGCCCGCGCGAATCCCCGAACCGCGCATCTCGTCCGTGAATGCTGTCACCTCTGACATCCTTCCAACCTTATGCCGCTTGGCTGGCGCACCAACGCCGGACGTTCCCTTGGACGGGATCAACCTGATGCCACTCTTGAACAGAGAAATGAGCGACCGGGGTGAGCCTATCAAATTCTGGTATTTTCGAAGGGATCACGAAACTGAAAAATCAGCAACGCCTTACATTGCTCCGGAACTTCAGAAAGGTACGATCCCGCTTGTGAAAAAAATGGGTGGACTTTTGACACGCAACTTCAAGAATTTCCACCACACTGAAATCAGGGAACAGGATTTTGAGGGTGCAAGAGCCATCCTGACAGATGACTATAAACTGGTCATCCAAGGAGAAAAGGGAACGGGAGTTGAACTGTTCGATCTGAACAAAGACCCCGGTGAGAAAAACAACCTCGCCCCAACCAACCCTGACATCGTGAAGCGTCTTTCAAAACAACTGCGTGATTGGCAGGGCGGAGTTTTAAGAAGCCTGATGGGTCGCGACTACACTTCCGACACATCGCTCAAGTCGGAAACAGAGTCAGATCCCTCTGCTGAGAACATCGAACCTTTTTAAAGGTCGTCAGCGCAAACGGTCGTCAGCGGCAATACGCGGTAGCCGCTAAACATCGCTGACACTGTGTCGCAGCACAGTCATGAACATTTGCGGCAACGCAAGAAAGCGTTCCCAATGGCTGAGCGCATGGGATCCTTCCATTCCATCCGACCACAAGTCCATCAGGAAAAGCCAAACAGCAGGCCCATGCACGTTCTCTTGGTTTCGTTCATCCCAGCCACTGTGGATGCTTCAATTAGCCGCGTCGGCTAGGCCGACAGCCCTTGTCTATCAAGACGCGGCTTGAGAATGCCTCGACGGTGCGTGACATCGTAGGTAGCAAAGCTCCAGGCTAAAACGGACGTGCCCTGCAAAGCGTAGCACTGAACAACTCACCGCTGTCGAAAAAGCCACGATGGTGCTTCGGGCAGTTCACGCAGAGAGATCTCCCCGCCATCTCAACCGCTGCCAAACTTCTCTTAAAGTCAACTGGCAACCTGCAGTGCCTATCCTCGAAAAGAGACAGCTTTGGAACAAAATCGTTGCCATGGTTTGCCGAATTCATTGGGCTCCATAACTCGCCTCCTCCTCACGTACCCTCACCCCATATTTTTATCCACGGGAAAAACAGGAACAAGCCTTTTGGCCACGCTCGCCTCTGATAACGGCCGAAGAATTCCTGTCCCTTATTTTCTTCTCCTCATTATCATTCCGCTGCATCATTCCGCTGGTTGTGGCAGTGGCTTTTGATATTTCTGTAGCAGCTTCTTTAATTCTTCATAAGTACCATCGGGGATATCGCAGTAGACTTCAACGCCCTTCCGATAAGCTTTGAGTTCGTGACAGCCAAAGCAGAGGTGCATTTCTACTGCGTTGTCTCCTGACCCAAAAACAATAGAGAAGTCAGGATGAAAACCTCCACATAGCTTAAAGCCTCCAAACTTCACGAATGACTTTGGGTCTTTAACCAAGGCCTTCAGCTTCTTCCTATCTTCGGCTTCAATCTCCAACGGAGTTTGGTGAAACAAGAAGCCAAATCGCCTTACAATTGTTTTAGGATCAAGTGCGGGATCGAATCCTTCAAAACTCCCGCCGTACATAGGAAGCCCTTCGTAAACAGTGAATTTCGCATCCTCACCAACGATGCCCACCATGGGCTTGAGCTTCGCAAATGAAGCTTTAATTTTCTTCGTTTTTTTCAGCGTTGGCTTGTGTCCAACTTCGGCGACAGCATCCTCACCAACCGAGGGAAGAGCAGGTAAAAGAACCATTAGAGTGAGGCCAATGATCATTTTCATTTCGAGTCTCTTATTTAGGAAGGGTCGACTGCCGAAGATCTCATGGACGAAACACGAACAACGGTTGGCTGTTCATTTATTCCCTGATTATTACCAACTTGTTTTGCGCAGGCAAATTTTGATCGACAAAGCTGTCGATCACCGTGTTGACTCGTAGGTCAGCGGGGGGGGGACGAGGCGGGCTTTGCGGCGCGCCTCGAACGGTAAGCACACGCCGCGAATCCATTCCATCACCGAAGACGTTGGGAATTTGGGGGAAATCGCCATTGATGATTGCCTCGGCAAAATCACAGGTCTGCTGTTCAATGACGAAGTGATTCGCAACACAAACGTCTCACGGTAATTTTCTCGGTAATGATCATCACTTGCCGCGACAAGACGTAACGCTTTCCGCTAAAAGGTAAAAACCGGGATAGGCATCGTTTCCTGAGCGAGAAGGGGAGTTTGGCTCAAGAGCGTCGTTCCCCCCTACTTCTTCTTTTTCTGCACCTGCCTCATCCTCTGCTGCCAGGATTGGACTGACTCCCAGGCGACGCGACGCAGCCAGGTGTCCTCCTCAGCCGTAACCTCGGATTTCTCCGGAGGAGTGAACTTCAACGCCTCAGGACTCTCTCCGTAGATCGTCGAGTAGATAACGTAGAGATTGAGGAGCGTGCCGTGCCAGCTCTGGTGCTCGCGGTCCCGGCTGTAGAAGTCGACCTTGGGACGCTCCTTCCTGGCCCGCTGCCATGCGTATCCGCAAGGCGCAACCTCTGCGTCGAGCTCCCGCGCCATGCGCTGATGCTCGGCGATAATCTCGTCCATCGAAATCCAGTTGAGCCGCTGATAGTCCCAGCTCATGAAGAAGATGAGCCGCGAACCCGCCTGACGTGTATGCTCATCGAACAGCGCCGCGTACTTGTGGAAGTCTGCGACCTTTGTCTCTGGCAGGTCTTCTTGAAGCACGACGACGTCGTAATCACCCTCGGCGATCTCCTGCTTGGCCTTCGTCCGCTTCCAAAGCACCCGCAAAGAGGCTCCGCCACGAACGACGTGTGATGTCTTCGCGCCGAGGCCTTCACCGCGAGCTGCAGT
>Ga0315322_10000621_pt1 | contig 26665 bp, 17 predicted proteins | sample M110021515metaG_FD_203461 | JGI IMG/M metagenome (GOLD analysis project Ga0315322, IMG submission 203461) | Ammonia-oxidizing marine archaeal communities from Monterey Bay, California, United States - M1 100m 21515 | ecosystem: Environmental > Aquatic > Marine > Intertidal zone | place: USA...
GATCGCTGGCACGATGGATGAAGTCGACCGCCTCTCGCGTGAAGGCGTCGGTCAGATATTCGTGCTCTTGAACCGGTTGGCCACCGCGCAGGATGGGATTGTCTGCATCATAATCTGGCTCGTTGTACCCCATGTGATCGGTATAGACGAGCTTTTCGTTTTTGCTAAACCAGCGACCACTGAGATTACCCGGTAGTGCTTTACGGCGAAGCATCGTTGTGACGCCTTTATATGGAGCTGGAACGAAGTAATGTCCCTCATGCATGAATCCGAAGAACTCATCAAAGCCTCGGCGAAACGGGTGATAAGCTGCCGTGCCACCCAGATGCCATTTGCCAATCAGTGAAGTGGTATAACCTGCCATTTGTAGTTGATCAGCAATCGTTTTCTGGCTTGCTGGAAGACCGAAATCCGGATTTTCATTGCGATGGCCAGTGGGATTGAATTCGTAACCAAAGCGAGTTTGATATCGTCCGGTCATCATGCCTGCCCGGGAAGCACTACAATATGCCGCCGTGACGTACCCATCTGTAAACCGAACGCCGGCATGAGCTATCGAATCGATATGGGGCGTGGGGATGTCTCCGGTATTGCTCTCCTGGACGCCCAGTTCTGAGTATCCAAGGTCGTCGGCCAGTAGCAAAATGATGTTGGGCTGTTGCGTTTCTCCTAAAACCAAGGTGGGAAAGAGCAACAGAATAATTAAGGTGTAGAATCGAAGCTTAATCACGATAAGAAATTACTCGCCTTGGAGACAGTGGATGAGTGCCTGACTAAGAGGATCAACTTGATGTTCACGAAGTGCAATGGCATTGATAGTAAGGATTCCCTGATTTAACAAGTTGTGTCCTACAAACACGCGAGGCGAGTGGTTTCTCAGACTTTCACACGCCTCAAACGCTTCTTCGGTTGGGATGTGAAGCTTTGGTATGGTTTCCGGGTTAAGCCAGACCAGATGGCTTGAAACACCTGCCTTCTCAAGTTGAATTTTGATGTCAGAGAGTATGCCCGCGTAGGTGGCCATGCGTTGTGAATTGTCTTCTTGCAGAAAACATTCGAGTGCCGCCATTAATGCCATGATGGACTCTTTGGAAACTTTGAATCCCCGGCCAATGCCGTGGCGAGGCATTCCCCGCAGTTCATTTTTGTCGAGAAGGGAAGGGGTCCAAAGCTGTGGGTGGTCATCCATATCCAGCATTTGCAGCAAGGCGGAAGCAATTAGTTTTTTTTGCCCAAGTAGCAGGCCCGTTGCCTGAGGACCGCCGATGGCTTTGCCCCCACTGAAGGCAATCAGGTCGGCTCCGCTAGCCATCAGCTTCTTCAGGTTTGACGGTGGCGGGAGTTCTCCGGCGGCATCGACCAAAACAGGAATGCGATGTTGTTGTCCCACCGCGACCACCTCCTCAAGAGCTGGGGCTGACTCACTGCTGTATACGTAAAGGATTCCGGCTGTCTTGTCGCTAATAGCCGCTTCGTATTCCCATGACTCAGTCCGTCTTACGCCAGCTCCGCTGATGACTTCGTTGAGTCCAACTTCCAGTAATCTAGCTCCACTTGCTCGAACGGCATGGTCATAACCACTGCGATGGTCACGAGAAATAATAAATTCATGAGGAATGTTCTCTGTGTCAGGGAGAGAGCCCATTTTAGCAGGATCATTGCCAGCCAGAATGGCTGCTGCACCTAGCGTCAGTGCGGCTGCAGCTCCGGAAGTGATGATGCCGGCCTCCGCTCCTGTCCAGTTTGCCAACTGGTTGGAAACTGCCGTTTGGAGTTCTTCCAACGCAACGGCCTGTAGGCTTGCTTGCTGATAAGCTTCGAGGGCCTCCGGCCTTAATGGAGATCCACCAAGACGGGTTACCGTTCCACAGGCATTAATGACTTGTTCAACACCGAGGTCTTTAAATGAAAGCACGAATTAGATTTCCTACTGAGGTTGGCTGGTGAGATGGACGAGTGTATCCCGGACTCGCTGTGTGTTCTCTGGTTTGAGAATTAGGAATTTCCGGGTTCCGTTTTTCTGAGGCAGGAATTCAGTATATCCATCGTCATGGACTTTGACTTTCCCCGGAGCGGACAGATCAAAGTATCCGCGGTCGGGACGAACGCCTTGAAGTACGCTGGTCAGATCCCATGTGGGACGCTCGTGCGGAGTTGGATTGTATAACTGGTAGGCAGTTGGAATGGGGTGTTTTTCAACATAGTTAAAGTCTTCAAGGATCGAGCGAGCCGGATAACGAAGCGAAATCCCGATTTCAAATCCACTGATGACCACTTCTGATGGCCATAGCTCCAGAATTCGTTTGGCATGAGGGATATCAATTTTAACGTTGTATTCCAGAAATCGCTCGTTGTCGCCAATCTTAGTAAAGGAACCAGCCATGATTTCCAGATGATGTACTTTGGATTGGATGAGTTCCATTCCGCTCTGAGGGCTAATTTCGTCGGGTTTTGTGCTCATGAGACGAGACAGATTGGTGGAAAAACCGACTTGCGCGATAACAATGCTTTTGTCTTCCGCTCCAGCGAGGGTTTTACGCAGAACATTTAGTGCGTCCGGGGCGTTGTTTCCATTGATTAGGTCATGTGGGTAACGCTGTCGGTCTCCTTGTTGATGATCAGCTAGCACCGTGTATTTACTTTGCTCTTTTGCCATTCCTCCTTTGACAACTCCGACTGGAATATCAGGCCGCCCATAAAAGGTATTGATTAGATCAACAAACGCTGCTGCTTGAGGATGGTCTTTGGTCACGGTTACGGCAAGTAACTCACACTCACCACGAGAGATCAATGAATGAATCATGGCCAGCGCCATTGCATCGTCGATATCGTTACCCATGTCGGTATCAAAAATTAATTTGACGGGTTCTTTGGCCGTGAGGGACAATGGAAACGCAAGTAGCAGTAAAAGAATGCAGATATGTTTCATGGCTTGATCTGTAATCCGTGGAAATAGTTGTCTGTTCTCTTCAAGTTTATTTACTGAACGATTGAATTGAAACAGGGCCTTTAGTAATGATTAACCAGCGGCGTCGAAAGTTTATGCAGTCTTCCCTGGCTGTTGCTACCGTTTCAGCAACTTCGGGCTCTCAAGCAGGCACTAATGCCAGTGAAGGAATACGAATTGGTTTGATTGGTAATGGAGGTCGGGCTACGACGCTCAAGATGGAGTTGGGGAAGTATCCGAACGTAGCTATTACGGCGATTGCTGAAGTAAATAAAACCCGCAAACAGGATCAGGGTGTCAATCACGTCGATGATCTGCGTGAGATTTTGGATGATCCGGATATCGATGCTGTAGTGATTGCGACACCGGACCACTGGCATGCGCCGGCAGCTATCATGGCTTGCCAGGCTGGTAAACATGTGTACGTCGAAAAACCCTGTTCACATACTGTCCGAGAGGGACGGCTATTGGTTGAGGCCGCTGCCCGAAGCAAGGTGATTGTTCAACATGGAACCCAGGTACGCAGTACCGACATGATGATCGAGGCTGTTGAGTTGTTACGTGAGGGAGTCATTGGCGATGTCAAAGTTGCGAAGTGCTGGAATGTACAGCGGCGAGCTAATATTGGCAAGCAGCAACCTAGTGATCCTCCGCCACAGTTGGACTATGAAAACTGGGTAGGACCTGCAGGGTGGTTACCGTACCAGCAGAATCGCGTGAACAGTGGGTGGCATTGGTTTTATAATTTTGGGACGGGCGACATGGGCAATGATGGAGTCCATGATATCGATTACACTCGTTGGGGTTTGGGGGTGAAGACACATCCCAACCGAATTGCAGCAGTCGGCGGTAAGTACTTCTTCGATGATGACCAACAATTTCCTGATACTCAGCATGTGCTGTTTGAGTATCGAGGTGATGGTAAACCCGAAAATCATAAGACGTTGATTTATGAGCAACGGCTTTGGTCCACAAACTATCCACATCACACCGATAGTGGCGCGGAGTTCTATGGCACCGAAGGCCAGATGTATCTCAGTCGACGAGGAAAAATTGAAGTGCTCGGGCCTCGAAACATAAAGCGAGACATTCAAATAAAAACGGAAGCTCAAAACACAGGCAAGCACATTGGGAATTGGCTTGATTGTATTCGTTCAGGGAAGCAGCCCAATGCAGATATAGAAACCGGCCACTTCACATCCTCTCTTTGTCATCTAGGTAATATTGCGGTGCGTTTGGGACGGGGTTTTGAGTTTGATCCTGAAATGGAGACGGTGTTCAATGATCGGGAAGCTAACGAACTACTGGACAAAACGTATCGAGACCACTGGGCCCGTCCGCAGTAGTCTTGTCAAACTTCCCGGGCTCTTACCGGTTTGAGGGATACGTTTTAACTTACGCCCCTTAATGGGGGTAATTCATCGCACTATCCTGTGGAAATAGGTAACCTATGCCGGAAAATCCTTTTTTTACGCCATAATCGTAACGCAAGTATAGTGATTATTCCGAAGAAAACGATAAGTCATAGCGCTAGAGGCTGCGCTTTGTAGTCTATTTGCTGTGCTGAAATCGTTCGAAATTGGGAATAATCACCTTGTTAGCTCGAATAAAGAAGTATGTGTTGCTGGTGGGAGCTCTAGCCATTGGACTCGTTTGTGCCATTGGTGTTAGTAAAGAGAAGCCAGAGCCTCCAACCAAAGAAATTGTTAACACGCACAGAGTCTATGCAGCAGCCATTAATATGGATGCCGGGGAGCGATTGGATCTAACGAAGCTCCGGATTATGGAAGTGGCAGAGACTCAACTGGCCGATGCAAAACCGGTCATGGACCTGCAGGCAATCAAAGGCCAATTCGCAGCAAGGCGATTGATTGTTGGTGACCCGATTACCGCGCAAGTCTTGCAGAAAACAAATCAGGTGGCCGTGGAAACACTGATGCCTGGGTACAGCACCGTCACGGTTGAGAGCCATCTCGATCCACTCTTAGTGGGTTTAATGGAGTCCGGTTGTAGTGTGGATGTGGCCGGAATTGTATCGTCAGAGGGAAGTCACACTTTAGGAATTACGCGTTTGGCAAGCAATTGTCAGGTGATGGGGATCCAAGAGGCTTCCGAGTCTGAGGCGTTAGAAGCTAATTTGACTTTGCTTGTTCAATCAGAGCTTGTGGAACCAATTCTGGTAGCCATGAATAACGGTAATTTACATTTGAGTCTAACTGGTGCCGCGAATGAAGGTGATTTTCCTTCCGGCATGATCCATACGTTGGATTCGATCAAAGAATCAATGGTGGTCGAAGTTGAGATTCAACAGGAGCCAAGTGCCGACAACCCACCAATCAAACAACAGGCTGTTGTGCAGCCTGAGGTTCCAAACCAAGTGCCTGACGCGACTAACAGCAAGGAACAACTGGAAGCGTTAGCAAATCAGGTAGCTCAGCAGGTGACCGAACAAGTCACCGACAAGCTTGCAAAGAAGATCACCGATCGCATGGATAAAGCCGAACAAAACAAGCTGAATGTGACACCGGCCAACGTGATATCGCAACCTAATTTTGAGAAAAGCTATCGTGAGATGGAAGTGATAACACCGGACGGAGTTGTACGTTATGTCTGGAAGACTCGGGATAGCGAACCAGTCATTATCGCAGATGAGAATCAGGAAACTAAAACGAGTCAAAACCTAGACGGTGAACCCGCCAAGATTGCATTGCAGAAATGAACTTCCGAGGAATAGGCATTCGATGAAAAACAGATTCCATAATTCATGGCCTTTCGCCTCGTTGCTAGCCCTTTGGTTGGCAACGTTTGCGCAGGCGCAGCAAAAGGAGGAGCCACAAGGCTTTGCTCTTCCGGAAGCCGGTGTGAAGTCGGTGTTACCTGCCGTCCAGGTTGAAATGGAAATGAGTGAACATCGTATCCTGAGTTGGCCGTTCGATGTGACACGTGTGTTTTTAGCAGACGACTCTCTTTTGAAGCTCGAACCAGTCACTCCCAGCAAGCTTCGTTTACGGGCACTGAAGCCCGGTAAAACGCGTCTCAATGTCTGGGGACAGGGCGGTAACACACAGACCTATGAAGTCCTGATCCACGCTCCGATTGCGGAATTGGAAAAAGTGTTGAAAGAGGAGTTTGCCGATCTGGAGGTCGCGGTGAGACAGCTTGCCGGAAGTGTCATGCTTTCCGGATACGTCAAGGAAGTCGAGACTCGGACTAATATTGAGTCCGTCGCCAAGCAGTTTTTTCCCCGTGTCATCAACAATCTGAAGCTCATTCAGAAGTCGGCCGTAGAACCGGAACCGGTCAAGCTTCAGGCATCGATCTTCGAGATTTCTCATTATGATCTGGCAAAGCATTCATTGAAGTGGCCCCTGAAGACAAGTAAAACGGGGCAAATGCAACATCAGGTCTTAGCGACACACGGTGAGATCGCTGATTTTCTTCAAGCTGCTTACGATAAGAAATTGCTTCGCAAAATCGCAGCGCCTGTTATCTCCACTATGGAAGGCCGTCGAGCGTCTTTTGAGACAGGTGGACAGTTGCCACTGGTTGTGGCTGCAGGACGTACCGAAGGAAAAGTTCGACTGCAACAATGGGGGGTGCGGATGCAGTTGTTACCTACCCGTTTGCCAAATGGCAAATTAAGACTCGGAGTCCAACCGCGGATCAACCAGATTGACGTCACCAAGTCTGCGAAACTGAATACCGTGACTTTGCCAGGTATTCGTACCTACCAACATGATTTGTTGATCGAGTTGGCCGAAGGTGAATCCTTAATGCTGTATGGGATGCCTATGGAACGTGTCATTCGTGAGAAAGAGGATCTTCCGCTTTTATCTGATTTGCCGTTGTTAGGAGAATCATTTTATAAGACCAGGCGGATTGATGATAAGGTTGAGCTTTTCATCATCATTGCCCCGGCTCAGACGCCTGGTGATAAAGTTGCGAGTGCACCCTAATCAACCATATTGCTGCATTAAATCAAACGAGCCACAGTACATCGACTGTGGCTCGTTTGGATTGAAAGTCAAACCTTAACCTTGAGACCTCAAGGGGTGTTGTCTAGCTTCAGCCGCCCGTCTCGCAGTCACCCTCGGTACTGCAACTCTCTGCCTCCGGGCTGACGGTTTCCAACTCCGCGGAGGTTGCCCCATCCCCATCGTCGGGGCTGTCGTTGTTGGTATCTATTGTGTTCTCCTGCTGATCGGCCGAATTATCTCTAAAGGCGATCATGAAAAAGACAAGGACAGCTCCTGCAAATACTGCTGGAATTCCCCACAATGGTTGCCAATCGATCAACTTTAGTTGTTGTAGTCGTTGTGTTTTCTTGATTTCTTTTAGAGAGTCTTTCAGTGAATCGCCAGCCTCGTTGTCGATATTGGACTTTCGGAAAAGCGTTGCGAGTTCATTCAGGGAATTAGTTTTCTCTGTAATCTTCTCATCTTTCTCATCGATGTCGTCGATTAGCGTGGCGAGGTCACTTGAGGGAGATGTAGACTTTTGCTTTTCAAGAGATGTTATTGCCTCTACTTGGTAGCCGTAGTGCAGAGATTCCGCAGGAGTATATAGTTCTTCGATATTTCCGGCGACCTTGGCTCCGATAAACATCCCAACACCGAGAGTGAGCATGACCAGAAGCCCCTGTGCCTGAGCCCGGATTGGTTCGGGAGATTTTTTGTCAGTATAGATCTGGCCCGTCACAAAGAAGAAGTCATAGCAGATACCATGCACGGCCACGCCAAGAATAATTAGCATACTCGTTTGATTAGGTGCTCCGAAGGCAAACAATGCATAACGCAATGCCCAGACACCCATACCTACGGCCAGCATTCTCTTGACGCCCAGGCGAGCGAAGAAGAATGGAATACAAAGCATGAAGAACACTTCAGACCATTGACCGTATGACATTGTAAGGCCAATCGGCAAGTCAGCTAGCTCGACCACTCGACTTGCTATTTGATAATAGAATGCGAGAGGAATGCAAATTAAGATTGATGAAACCATGAAAATGAGATACGCCTTATCTTTAAGCAAAGCTATAGCGTCTAAACCCAAAAGTTGTCCAATCGTTGCTTTTGATTCAGTATTCGGAGGAGTATTGGGAAGGGCGAAACTGATAATCCCAAGTAAAGCAGCCGAGGCGGCTGTCATATAGAACATGTTGATGTTCTTTTCATAAGCCAACAAGCTTAACGCTGTTCCGGCAGCGATCCAACCGAGTGTTCCAAATACTCGAATTTTTGGAAATTCTTTCTCTGAATCGTTCATATTCTTCATTGCGACGGTATTAGATAAAGCCAAGGTGGGATAATACGTCAACATGTAGAAGAAAAAGATTACGTTGATAGTATCTGGGGAACCCTCTCCCATTTGCATGGTCGCATAGTACATGAGAGCGGCTCCCAGTAAATGGAGCAAGCCAAGTACTTTTTGGGCCGCCATAAAACGGTCAGCAATCATACCCACAAAGAGTGGGGCGATGATTCCCGCAATTGGTCCAACGGCATAAGTCCATCCCAGATCGCCAGCCTTAAATCCGATAGTTTCAAGGAAGTTAGGTGCTGTGACGTACCAGGCTCCCCAGATAAAGAACTGTAAAAACATCATGATGCAGAGCAGGACAAATTTACGCATCGTTTAACTCCGGAGTTTTTTGAACGGTATTTTTTATAAGTCGTGATTGTAGCCTGATTTTGAAGTGCAGCACAATCTAAATGTCGCTGAGCGATAGTAAAGGGTTTAATTTCGACTCAGATAAAAAAACGCCCGAGTCGCTATTTAAGCCTTACTCGGGCGTTTTTTCTTCGAGTGGAGGATAGGGGACTCGAACCCCTGACCTTTTGGCTGCCAGCCAAACGCTCTCCCAACTGAGCTAATCCCCCGTTTGAATAAACTACACATGGGTAGAATGCCGAAACATCCAAACAGGTATGTGAATATTTGAAACTAACTATGGTGGTGCCCCCTGTCAACCACCTCTTATCGATCCAGCTTTCCTTACAAAACGGATAATCCTGTGAACAAGAAAACTCTGGTTGCGTTAGCCAAATACACGATTGCTTTGGGGATCGTTGGCTTTCTCATTTATCAGGTTTTAACGGGGAAAGATTCCGATAGCTTTAAGTCCGTTTGGGAGAATCGCAAACATTGGAATGCCGGTTATTTAGTGCTCGGTCTCGTTGTGGCACTCGCAGGCTTATCTCTTACCTTCATTCGCTGGTTCTTTCTCGTGCGTGCACTGGAGATTGAATTCAAATTGAAAGATGCCTTTCGACTGGGATTTATCGGTTACTTCTCAAACTTCCTGTCATTAGGTGTTGTCGGTGGGGACGCCATCAAAGCGATTTTCATTTCCCGTGAACGACCGGATAAAAAACCCGAAGTCGTCGCGTCGGTTTTGCTTGACCGAGTGATGGGACTTTATGCGTTGACCGTGGTTTGTGCGGTTGCTTCTTTTGCCGGAAGTAAGGCTGTTGACGGCGCTGTGGAAACAGCGGCAGCCCTGCAAAGGATTGCTGAAGTTTCCTTGGCAATTTCTGTTGCCGGAGCTATCGCCGGACTACTACTGATACTCCTACCTGCTCTTACCGGGGCTACCGTGCAAAACAAGTTGGAGCAGATCCCACGAGTTGGTGGTACTCTCAAAAAACTAACATTTGCTATTTATATATACCGTAGCCAACCGGTGTTATTAATCGGGCTTACATTGATGACGACAATCGTCCATTGCTTGTTCGCTTTGAGTGTGTTCGTGATCGCGATGGGCCTCAGTGTGGCGCATCCTAATTTTCTACAACATCTGGTTATTTCACCGATGTCGAATCTTGCTGCTTCTGTTCCCTTACCCGGCGGGATCGGCGCCTTTGAAGTGATGTTTTCTAAAATGTATGTGGAAGGTGGCTATGATGCCGGCTCCGGATTAGCTGTGGCTTTAGGCTTCCGTTTAGTCACTATCATCAATGCATTGATCGGTGTTGTTTACTATTTCAATAGTAAGAAAGAGATCGAAGCACTGGCGCCCGTGGTAGAAGAAGACTAAGGTTTGGTACCGTTTAGCTTTACATAGAGCAGCTAAGTTAAGGGATTGCTCTTCTCTTATCCACCGTTTTGACACACAATTCCGTATTCTACTTCTTTATTGTCGCCGGAATTTCGGGTGAATGATGGATAGCATAACCATGTGGCTACAAAAATCACGATGTCTTGTCAGTTGCCTGTGCCTGACTCTGCTCTTTGTTTCGACAGCAGACGCAAAAAATCTGTATGTCAATAATGTTGGTGGCAGTGATAGTCAGGATGGCCGGGCTCCCAACGGCAGTGGTGCTAAAAGCGGGCCTGTTCGTACCATTTCGCGGGCTATTCAAATCGCCGCGAAAGGGGATACTATCCACGTTGCGAAGACGACGGATCCCTATCAGGAAAGTATTTCTTTGCAGGGTGGTAGCAATAGCGGACTTGTGGGAAAAAGTTTCCGGATTATCGGCGATGGTGTTGTCCTTGATGGCAGAACAGAAGTCCCCAAAGATGACTGGGAATTACTTTCAGACAATACTTATAGCACCCCAGCCCCTTCGCCGTTCACAATTCTCTATCTTGGCAATAAGCCTGCCGAACGAGTAGTGCTAGAGGACGATGTAAGTGATGTACCGGCATTGGAAGAGGAACAATGGTGTCTGGTGAACCGTCGCATTTATTTCCGAACAAACCAAACTAAATTACCGCGCGAGTATGACCTAACCTATAACACCCGCCGGGTTGGAATAACACTTGTAAATTGTCGTCATGTCATTGTTCAAGGATTTGTCATTCAGGGATTCCAACTGGATGGAATCAATGCTCACGATAATGTATTCGGCGCAACGTTGTTGGGCATTACGGCTCGTGGAAATGGGCGTAGCGGCATTAGTGTGGGTGGAGCGTCAAGAGTGACGATTGAAGCGTGTCTTGTTGGAAATAACGGCAAAGCGCAGGTTAGAACGGAAGGCTTCAGTGAAACCAAGCTAAAGAATAACGACCTCATCAATGAGGATCCGAAAGCCCCGGCGATTGTCAACGAAGGGGGCCGTATTAGGGAGATTGAGGACTAACGCTTTGCCTGATTATTCGTTGTCCGTTCCCTGACCGCTATTTAAATCTTCCCCGCCGGGTAACACGGGTACCTGTAGGTTATTTAAATCGAGGGGGTTTTCAGGAACGGGAGCCTGGCGTGGGAGTGCGAAGGTGTTATTAAAGTACAACTTCCCTTCTGCGTAATAGCCTAAACGAAGTGTTAGATCAGTCAGGAATTCCTCGTATCCCCGGCCCGCTTCGGCAGGACTGATGCCCTGAAGTAGTGCAACTTCTTTGATGAAGTTATCAATCATATTAGTTGAGCTGTTAATGAGTTGCTGAGCAGTATTAAAGTCGCCTAGCATCGCATTGGCAGCAGCCTGAGTGGAAATCAACTGGGCCTTTTGAATCGGGGACACATCCACTGCCTGAATGCCAGCTTCGACCAATCGAAGAGATTTTTCAGGATTCTGCAATTGGGAATCTGGTGACATGGCGTAGATAGTTGAGAGGAAAATCAACGATTCAAGGTTATCCGGATGTGAGTTGAGGATGTCTTCTCCGACTGGAGCCCCCATAGTGACTCGTACGCATTGTTCCAGATGATAGACGCAGGCCATAAGATTGCGTTCTTCAAGCGTCACATCAGCCATTGCAGAGTGTGCTTTCCAGTGATCACCGTCGATTTCCGTTGTGCGGAACATAAATGCCCGGGCATCGTTCAAATATTTATCCATTCCGCTCTGATCTTTGATTTCGCCAGAGTCAACTTTGATTGCAAAAATGCGTTGCAGCATTAACGATAAATCGTAATTCGCTTCGGCATAGTTAGGATTCAATGTCAAAGCATGCTTTAAATAGGCCAGGGCATCGTCGTATTGTTGGAACGTAAATTTGACCTTAGAAGCATCGCTGTATGCTTTCGCTTCAATATGAGCCAGATTGAGTTGGCGAGTGACCTGGCAACGACCGGTTAAGGCATTAGAGAGATCGGGAATGATGGCGGGGATCGGGGTCAGGTTGTCTCGAATCGTTTTCAGTACCGGACGGTGGAAGTCGAGTGACGCATTGGTTCGATATTCAAGACGTGGCATATCGTCATATAAAATACTCGCTGTCTCTCCGCCGGGATTCCTTACCATCTGCTGGAGGTTAGATCCGTTGGCCAGAAAACATGACAGGAAGGTAACTGGATTGGCGAGTTGATGCTCAGCACCACCCCAGTGGCGATATCGCAGATCGTCCATAAAGAGGGGATGGGCCTCGGAATCAAATTGTTCAGTGATTTCTTCACGCGAAAACGTCTCCGTTTCATCGCCGTTAATTCCGAGTAGTAACAGCTCGGAAGTGTTATACCACAGCTGTGAGTTTGGGAATGTTTTCAGGAAAGTTGCTACAACGGATTGAAATTCGGATTTGGCGAGGAACTCCAGAGGGACAAACTGGGAAAGCACGCCACCTTCATTGAGTCGTTCGCGAGCCCCGTCATAAAACTCGTGCGTATAGAAGCTGGTTACTCCCGGGCGGAATACCTGCCCCACTTCAATGGAGATGACGTCATATTTCTTCTCGGTATGTGTCAGGTAATTACGTCCGTCTTCAACAATCATTTGGATGTCAGTGTTTAGTCGGGCGGGACTATCTTCTGTCAACCAGTCGCCGTTAAAGAAGCGTATGAGCAGTGGTTCTAACTCCGCTTCAATCTCTACCAGATGTAATTCCTCAATGTCGTGCATTAGGAAACGCTGAGCGGTCTGGCCTGTCCCTAACCCGACAACACAGATGCTCTTGGGATCTCCATGAACCAATGTTGGAATATGACCCGCCATAAACTGCTGAGTCCGTTTCGAGTTTCCTTGCCATTGTTTGTCAATGTGCAACTCGAACAGATCGTCGTTTTCGACAACCGTAATGAAGGAATTTACCCCTTCGATAAGCGCTAGGTTGGTACCGTCCAGCGTTGGGATTTGACGTCCCTGACTCAACATGTCAAAAGGAATCCGAGTTCGTTGAATGAACATACTGTTACTTGACATTCGAATACCGACGAATGCCAATGCAACTACCAGAATCCAGGCGACACGATTCTCTAAAAGTCGCCCGCGTTCCAGTTTTGCCCAAACTAGAAATCCTGCCGCTACGCTGCAAACGCTTGTCAAAGCAACCGCATTTTCCAGACCAAGACGAGGTAAGATCAGGAATCCGATAAGCAGAGAACCAGCGATACCGCCAAACGTATTTAAAGCCGAAAGTCGACCTACCTCTGCCCCGATACCACTGGCACTGGAGTTTGCTAGGCGAATACCGATTGGAAATGCCATTCCGACCATGATCGATGGAATCAGCATGACGATTCCAATGAGGATTAATTGTTGGCTAAGTAAACCGGTACCGACCTGTTCCATGAAGTTAATCCAAACGATTTCCGCCGGAGCCATAATAATTCCGAAGGTGATAAGACCACTTAGAATCTGCAAGGCACCAAACAGAGAGGTGTTGCGTTTGAAGTCAGGTTTGATCCTTGTCGCGAATAGACTGCCAAGCACAATGCCTAACAGGATTACGGTAAGTGTCAGCGTGTAGGTATAGACGTTGTTGTCGATCAGTAGCGTTAGAAATCTAGTCCACACTACTTCGTTGCCAAGTGCTGCAAATCCTGATAAGGCAAAGATCCATCCCATGGCCTTTGATTTTTCACGGGCTTCCGTTTCCTCTTCGTTAGACTTTATCGCGTCGTCTTCGCCGACCGTGTTGGGAAGCTTTAGGGTCTGAACAGTGATTCCTATCACAATGTTGATAATACCGGCCAGAAAGATGGAGGTGTTGATCCCAAGCGTCGGTAATAATAGGAATCCACAGAGGGCGGCACCAAGTGTTGCGCCCAGAGTATTCAGGGCATACAGCCAACTTACGGAATTGAGTACGCCGTTTTGGTGACGGACAAACTGTCGACAGAAAAGCGGAAGTGTAGCCCCCATCAGGATCGTCGGTGGTAACAGACAGATACTTACCAGCCCGGCTCTGACCAATAGAGAAGTTAGTAGTGAACCACGGATTGAATCGTAAACCAAAGTGTAAACAGAGTCGATGATCGGTAACAGAAACACGCTGGCGATACACAGTATGCCTACCCCGATTTCGAGTTTGCCGTATAGTTTGATCGGGTTGGTTTGGTGTTTGGTGCGCTTGCCAAAGAGGTGGCTACCAATGGCGAGGCCAGCGAAGAATACGGCGAGTACCGTACTCACGGCATACGTTGTACCCCCCACGATGACACTGGCTTTTCTAATCCAGCTGATTTCGTAAACGAGTGCAGCAAATCCCGAAAGAACAAAGCATAGGAGTGCGAGCAATTCAGGGGTTTTAAGAGAATTAACTTTAGGTGACACGGATGTATCTGACATGGCGAAACCGGATTGAACTCTGATTCGTTAAAAAAGATGGTAGCAGGATTTCTACGTCATCTCCGTAGTACGAATGAAACCAGAGGTTCGTTCTACGGCAGGGCGATAGAGCCTGAATAAAAAGGCCTGATTTCGCCATCTATTTTCAGTAACAATGCCCCATCAGCCTGCACTCCATGGCAGGTAGCCTGATAACGCATTCCACCTTGAACGAAATCTACCTCGCTACCATTAAACATACAACGCAAATTCCAATAGGCCGGGATATCAGCCGTTTTTGCATTAAGTTGCTTGTAAAAGTTGTCCAATTGATTGAGTAAACCGATTAGCACGTCCGTCAGATTACTGGTTTTACCGATTAGATCGATTAAGGAGATACTGGAGGCGGCCACGTCCCTAGCCGCGTGGTCTTGAATTGAATTGTTGATGTTTAGTCCAATACCGATCACTGGGGTTTGCGGAGCGAGCTGAGGCGTTTCGATGAGAATGCCTCCGAGTTTTTTTCCGTCAACAAAAATGTCGTTGGGCCATTTGAGTTGAATGGCGGCTAGAGTTAGTTTCTGTAACGCTTCGGCCACACCAATTCCCGTCGCCAAAGCAAGTGTGGCCAGTTCATTACCGCGGAGGTTAGAGAAGTGACGTATCAGTGAAAATGTAAGTGCTCCCTGACCTGCATACCACGGATGATTACCTTGTCCTCGCCCTGCAGTTTGCTCCGCTGTTAGGATCAGAACGTTATTCAAGTCCGGTACGGAATTGATCCGACTGATCGCAGCGGTGTTGGTTGACTCGAGTTGTTCGAAGTACTCAATGGACTCGAGAAAGGTAGCATGCCGCAATTTGAGAAGATCGAATGCCGAGCCAGTCATCATACTTGCTTTTTTTAAAACGACCTAAAATACTCCGGGACTAACCCGTTTTTCGCAGTGGGACAATGGGGCCGGACGCAACGACTTGTGGGTCAACTTCCTGTACATATTGCGCAAAATTAGTATGGAATCTCTGTGCCAAGATCTCGGCAGCCCGGTCGTATTGGTTGGGATCAGCCCAGGTGGTGCGGGGGATAAGAATCGAACTTGGGCAGCCGGGCACTTCGACAGGGATTTCTAATCCGAAAATCGGTTCAGTCACCGTCGCGGTGTTCGCCAGTAAACCGTTGTGAATGGCATTAATAATGTTCCTTGTGACGGGCAGGCTAATACGCCGACCTTCTCCAAAGCCGCCACTTGACCAGCCTGTGTTGACCAGCCAGGCACTGGTTTGATGTTGCTTCATTTTCTTGGCGAGCAGACGACTGTAGGTGTTGGGAGTGTGGACTAGAAACGCCGCACCAAAGCAAGTCGAGAACGTGGCTTCCGGTTCGCTTATACCCATTTCAGTTCCGGCTACCTTGGCGGTGTATCCATTCAGGAAATAGTAACTTGTCTGTTCCGGTGTTAGTCGCGAGACCGGAGGTAAAACGCCAAAAGCGTCACAAGTTAAAAGAATGATGTTTTTGGGATGCTCACCGATACATGGATCTGCCGCGTTCTCAATGAAGTCAATGGGATAGGCGGCTCGCGTGTTTTGGGTCAGATCCGTATCAGAGTAATCGACTTCTCGGGTTTCGGGTTCCACGAATGTGTTTTCCAGCACCGTACCAAATCGGATAGCATTAAAAATTTCAGGTTCCGACTCGGCGGAAAGATCGATGACTTTGGCATAACACCCACCCTCAACATTGAAGATGCCCTGATCGGTCCAGCAATGTTCATCGTCACCAATAAGAGAGCGTGAGGCGTCGGCAGACAAGGTAGTTTTACCGGTTCCGGATAAGCCAAAGAAGAGCGCGACATCACCACGGTCTCCCTGATTGGCGCTGCAGTGCATGGAAAGAATACCTGCTTTTGGCATCAGGTAATGCATGATTGTAAAAACGCCTTTTTTCATTTCACCGGCGTACTGGGTGCCAAGGATCGTCATCTCTTTTGCTTCAAAATTAAGCGCAACGCTGGTGGTACTCGTATTCTCTGGAACCTCTGGCTCAGCAGCACATTCTCCGGCATTAAGAATGGTGTAGTCCGGACGCCCAAAGTCAGCCAGTTCAGCTGCCGTTGGCCGGATGAGCATGTTGTGCATGAATAAGGCGTGATAGGGACGGGCACAGATCACCCTGATTTTTAAGCGATACTGTGGATCCCAGCCGGCAAAGCCGTCGATCACGTACAGATTTTCACAACCATCCAGGAACTCAACAGCTCGCAGACGATTGGCCTGATAAGATTTCTCACAGAGAGGAATATTTACAGAACCCCACCAGACATCCTCACGGGATTCGGGGTTATCCACAATGCGTTTGTCCAGCGGGCTGCGGCCGGTCTTTTCATAGGAGCGATTACTGATCGCTCCTGATGACGTGAGTTCCGCCTCATCACACTGAACAGCATGTTCGTATAATGCTGCTGGTGCGAGGTTATGATGTACGTTTAGGTTACTTATTCCGTGTTGTCGGAGATTCATTGTCTCGACTCCGGAAAAGACTGGTGGTTAGTAATGAAAACGCTACCATTGCCGAGATGGCAGTGCATTTAGTGTCTAAACGTCGGGTGCTGAGAAATTCTTTAACACAATTCACAAATTGGAACCCTTGTTTTTTAAAAAAGCGGGGTTTTTAATCGAACTTTACTAAGATGAGAAGTGGAGCACACTAATTTCTTATGAAAACAAACGCGATGAAACGACGCAGCGCTATCAAACTGACGGTGGCATCGGCAGCCACCGTTCTTTTACCGCGTCAAAGTAAAGCAGCTCCGGCTGTCAATGTTGAAACGCCTGAGGTCATCGACGTAAGTGTCGGACATTACAGTGGTTGGCCGACTTTGGCAAAACGAAGCAACGGTCAATTGGTATTGGTTGCTTCAGGTACGCGAGAGTCTCACGTTTGCCCGTTTGGTTCGGTGCAGTTCTATCGAAGTCATGATCAAGGAAGAACCTGGCTCTTACCGCAGACAATTCTCGATACTCCAATTGACGATCGGGATGCGGGGATTCTTGAAACCAATCAAGGAACATTGCTAGCAACTACTTTTACGTCCAACGCTTATGTTTCCATCCTTGAAAAGGCTCAGCAGGAAGGAAATTGGGAAGCGAACCGACTGAAACGTTGGCACGCCGCCCATTCAAGAGTCACCAGTGAAGAACTGCAGGCGACGTTGGGTACGTGGATGATTCGTTCCACCGACGGTGGAATTACATGGACTAAACCTTATGACTGCATACTCAACAGCCCTCACGGACCAATCCAGCTATCCAATGGCCGGCAATTGTACGTAGGTAAACATTTGTGGAGAGAAGACGGCTATATCGGCTCTGTTATCTCGGAAGATGATGGTCAGTCCTGGAAACCACAAGCTCGCATTCCTACCCGCGAGGGAGATGATTCCGCTCGTTACCATGAATTGCACGCGGTGGAAGCTCCTAGTGGAAAGCTGATCGCTCATATTCGCAACCATAACAAAAGCAATGCCGGAGAAACTCTACAAAGCGAGTCCAGCGATGGCGGCGCGACGTGGAGTGTACCTCATTCCATTGGCGTTTGGGGATTTCCATCACACTTGCTTCGTCTCAAGGATGGACGCCTGCTTATGTCGTACGGTTACCGACGTGGTTCGATGGGGAATCAGGCCCGGTTAAGCGAGGACGAAGGGAAAACCTGGTCGGAACCTATGACTCTCAGTGACGAAGCGGCCAATTACGACCTTGGCTATGTCACGACGGTTGAATTGAGTGAAGGTCAATTTTTGAGTGCCTGGTACGAGAAGTTAGCCGACAGTTCCAAAGCGGTCCTTCGTCAAACCCGTTGGAGTCTTGGATGAGTCAGGAAATAGAAATCCCGACAAACCGATCTGAACAAGCATCTATGGCCGCTCGGATTCCTGCGTCACTTTGGTTCGCAATGATCTATCCATTCATGCTGACGGTCTTCTACTTTGTATTTATGAACGGTCAGGATACGGGGAGTCAGAATGCGGTCTTTAGTGTTTTGAAGTTGATACAGTTTGCGTTTCCGTTGGTGTTCGTATTTTTGATTTGTCGTGAATCGGTCGAGTTGCCCATCTGGAAAAAACCCGCGATAAAGCTCGGATTAACTTTTGGTGTGGTTGTTTTGATCGCGGCATTGGTGATTTATTTTGGCTTGCTAAAAGGGTCAGCTCCCTACTTTCATCTGAAATCGAAAGTGTTAGCTAAGGTAAACGGTTTTGGACTAAATACCTTGTGGGCGTATGGAGCGTTTGCCACCTTTTACTCGCTGATACACTCAGGGATGGAAGAGTATTATTGGAGGTGGTTCGTTTACAGGCGTTTATCGCGGACCGTTCCGGAGTCGGTGGCCATTGCCTTGTCCAGTCTCAGCTTTATGGCACATCACGTTGTTCTGATGGTTGTTTTCTTTGGCCTGACTTCGCCTTTGGCATATCTGTTTTCTTTCGGAGTCGCCATTGGCGGTGGGGTCTGGGCCTGGTTGTATGGCAGATCAGGAAATTTCTTGGCTGCCTGGTTGAGCCATGCGGTGGTAGATATGGCTTTGTTTATCATCGGCTATGACTTGATTTTCTAACTAGCCTGTGACGATGTTTTGTCAGTAATGCTTACGGTGATTTTCATCATGTGCTGACTGCGATAGACTAAAACGAGTCCCCTGCGATTTACGGAGGTCGTATGTGGGTTGGAACGCACCTTAAGATTGGATCTCGGATATGTCAGCTGCTTTTGAAAATTTATGTGTACATACTCGTGAAGTTGCTTTACTGAGCTCAATTGGGTCCCTGCTTGACTGGGATGCCCGCTGTAAATTGCCTCAGCAGGGGAGTGCGTATCGGACAGAACAGCAGGCATACGTTGCCCGGCTACTGCACGATAAACAAACGGACCCGCGAATTGGTGAATGGCTGGATAGCCTGCAGGGCACCGATCTGACAGCGGAGCCTCAAAGCGATTCAGCTACCGTGATTCGTGAAGCTCAAAGAAATTACGACAAGCAAACAAAACTACCAGCAGAACTGGTCGAGGCGTTAACACGAGCTACCAATGATGGACAACACGCGTGGGTGGAAGCTCGACGGGAGAATAATTTCAGTCAATTCCTGCCATATTTAGAGACAGTCTATGCGTTGAAACGGGAGCAGGCTGATGCCATTGGTTATGACGAATGCCGATACGATGCGTTGCTGGATGATTATGAGCCTGGTGAAAAAACGAGTACGGTCCGCGAGGCACTGGAGGCATTAAGGCAGGATCTAGTCCCATTGTTGGAATCTATTCAGGGGAGTGGGAGAGTACCCGATCGGAGCATCCTTACACGCGATTATCCCGTGGAACTTCAAGAGAAATTTGGAAGGAAGGCTGCTAAGGAGATTGGTTTTGAATTTGACCGCGGCCGACTGGACGTAACACATCATCCTTTTTGTACCGAAGCCGGACCTGATGATTGCCGTATCACCACTCGGTACGACAGCAATTTCTTCAATATGGCTTTTTTTGGAATCCTTCATGAAGCTGGACACGGCATCTACGATCAGGGGTTGAGGAAGTCCCAATACGGTTTGGGCCCCGGGCATTACTTGTCCCTCGGTATTCACGAATCGCAGTCTCGCATGTGGGAGAACCAGGTCGGACGTGGTAAACCGTTTTGGGATTATTGGTACGCACAGGCCCAACAGGAGTTTTCAAGCCTGAGTGGCGTGGCTCTGGATGAGTTTTATTTTGCAATCAATCATGTGGAACCATCGTTGATTCGAGTGGAGGCGGATGAGCTTACCTACAACCTGCATATCATTATTCGTTTTGAATTAGAACAGGCTTTGATTAATGAAGAAATTGTACCTGCCGATTTGCCAGAAGCTTGGAATGCCAAGTATCAACAGTACTTGGGAATTCAGCCACCATCAGATGCTGACGGAGTAATGCAGGATGTTCACTGGAGTGCCGGTTTGGTGGGCTACTTCCCGACGTATTCTCTAGGCAATCTCTATGCTGCTCAGTTCTATCAGCAGGCTGATAAAGAACTTGGCGGGCTGGATGAATTATTCCGTCGCGGCCAGTTTCTGGAGTTAAAGCATTGGGCGGGCGAAAAGATCCATCAACGTGGCCGGAATGTGACTCCGGCGGAGCTCGTTATCGAAGTGACTGGTGAGCCTTTGACGCATACACATTTGATGAAACATCTAAAGTCTAAGCTGGAACCTCTCTACGGAATTTAATCTTGCATTGGCCTGTGTCTTGCTATTTGCATAGAATGGTTCCAGTTAACAGAGAAGATGAGATTGTTCCGCTAGGGATTAGGGAGACCCCATATGGCAATAGCCAAATGTCCGGAGTGTCAGGAAGAAGTTTCGGTTCCGTCAGCCAGTGCACAAGCCAGAGTGCAATGCCCTTTGTGTGACGCTGAGTATGAATTGTCGGTGTTTAAAGACTTACTTCCTCCGGAATTAAAGGTTTTATCGGATCCGCACGAGCAGAATGATTCTGAACTCGAGATGGCTCCCGTGCAGGAAGAATCATCTAGTCCTGCCGCGTTCGCCTTTGACGAAGAGGCTGCGCCTTCACGATCGGTCGCAGATCGTGCGGTACTGACCCGTTCCTCGGGAGGCTCACCGATTAAGACAGTTCTTCAGGTGTTTTTGGGTGGAGCATTGGCACTTCCACTTGCTCAGTTGGTGCTCTGGCACGTACCGGAAGAGCCAAGAGATCCGATCGGGATTGGTGAAAAGATTTATGCAGAAGCGTCACTTAGCTTTTTGCAGTCAATTGTGCCGGAGTCGCTGAATAAGAATGGTCCCGGTGAGGACGGTAAGGGCGTGGAAGCCGCGGAAGAAGATGAACATCGTCCGCTAACTAACCCTCTACAGCCAAATACTGGATTTAACGTTGGCCCGATGGACGAAGTGCAGTTGGGCAGTGGTCTTGATTCAGGAAATCCGTTTGGTAGCGAAGTGCAGACAGGAGATAGTCAGAATCCAACGATTGATGAGATCGCTGCCCAGCCAAAACCGACAGGGCCGGCACCCTTGTCACCCACGGATTACATTCGTGAGTCCTTTGTGTTTCAAACGGTCGTTATCGACAATATGTTTGAGCAAGCTCAGGCAAGCCTCAAGCAATGGGATGATCTTGAGGAAGACGCGAGTGACAATTTGCGTCAGGTCGAAAGTAAGGAGTTATTTCTTTCCTTAGGGCAGTTAGCATCCGGCATTACTTATCAGGATCCGGATATGAACGAAAGTTTTGACGGGGCCTCCCGGGCTTATTTGTTCTTTCAGGAATTGTCAGCGCGTTCGGAAATAATGACTTTAATCAATAACGAATTCGAGAAAGGCCTTCAGACTCGTCTCAGTCCTCGTGAGGGCGTGTTGTTCACCGCTCGCAGTGTCGGTGAGCAAGAGTCGATCAGTGGCTATCAACGATTGACCGTGAAGTTGGATGGTGCTCAGGTTGAATTACCTTTGCTGTATTCCCCGGAGATTGCAAAACCTATTCAGGATGATGCTTCCAGTCTCGTGTTGGGGAGTCTCATACGTCGCCCTCGTCGGGATGTTAAGAATTATTTGGGTACGGAAGAGTTAGTGATTATCTTTGGTGCGGCAGTACCTTTAGCCGATACGCCACAGGCCGATACGCCACAGTAAGTACCGGGGAACCCTAAGTAGAACGTTCATGAATACCCCATCTTCTCTGTTGAAATCTGGAAATATAAGTGCTGTCCAGGCGGCGGAAAGAATACGGCGAGGTGAAATCACTTCTGAAGAGTTAACGCGGCAATGTATCGAACGAATTAAAGAGGTCAATTCTGAAATCAATGCGGTGGTCATTCCGTTGTTTGAGCAGGCTTTAGTCGATGCTAAACGATTGGATGTATTGGCCTTGCGAGGGGAGTATCTTGGGCCTTTGCATGGTGTTCCGATGACGATTAAGGAATGTTTCTTTGTAGCTGATACGGATTGTTGTCTTGGAGTTGATGGGCTTAGAAAACGTCAGTCCGAAGAAGATGGTGTGATGGTTAGACGGCTCAAGGGTGCAGGAGCTGTTGTGTTAGGTAAGACAAATATTCCACAGATGATGCTGTGGCATGAGTGCGTTAATCCCGTCTATGGGCGTTCCCTCAATCCGTGGAACCCAGAAAGAACACCGGGCGGAAGTTCCGGAGGTGAAGCTGCTATTTTGGCTGCGGGGGGATCTTATCTTGGATTAGGAAATGACTTGGGAGGCAGTTTGCGGGTGCCGGCTCACTTTACCGGGATCTTTTCATTTAAACCGACCAATGGTCTGCTCACGCGTCGTGGCTCCCGAGGAAATTTTCGGGGCATGGAAGCAATGCTCGCTCAACCGGGGCCCATGGGCCATTGTGTAGCTGACCTGGAATGTATGCTAGGTGTCATGGCGGGTGACGTAGCGACTGTCAACACGCTTGAGCAGTCGCCAGTTAGTATGCAGAAGATTCCGCGCACGATGGAAGGGATGCGGATCGGGATTGTGGAAGATGATGGATTCTTTCAGCCGTCACCTGGAATTTCCAGATCGATTCGGGAAGCGGCCACCTATTTGGAGTCCCAGGGTGCTGTTGTCGAATCGTTCAGCGTGCCTGATGCAGAATGGATGTTTCGGTTATACGTAGGAGCAATGTCCGCGGACGGTGGATTTCAGGCTAGGTACGTGCTGAAAGGAAGTCGATTACATGGGGCCTTCAGAAAGCTAATACTGGCGGCTCGGATTCCCGGTTGGTTACGACCGGGGCTTGCCTGGTTGTTGAAGCTTCTGGGGCAAAAATACCAATCCGTGATGGTCGGTGCTGGACGTCGACTGAGCGCCAGCCATTATTGGTTGTTGATCGATGCGATCAACAAATATCGACGGAAGTTTACACAGGCCTTTGAGCGGCAGCGGTTAGATGTGATATTGAGCCCCTGCTTTGCCTTGCCTGCGATGTGTCATGATGATGGTATTGATTTATTACCCGCCGGTAGTCATGCCATGCTGCAGAATCTCGTCGGTGGTCCCGGTGGAATGATTCCCTGGTCATTTATACAAAAGGGTGAAGAATCTGCGCGTGAACCCAATCGAGATGGCGTGATAAAAAAAGCTATTTCTACCGAAGCCGGAAGTGCCGGACTGCCGGTCGGTGTGCAGGTATCCAGCCTGCCCTGGCAGGAACATAAGGTACTGGCTGTGATGCGAGAGTTGGAACGCGGTATTCCCCGATAATACGACAAAACCGGCCAGATCAGTTTTGCTGTCTGGCAATCGCCTACTCGACAGTAGCACTCAGCGGACATTGAAGAGTCAGTTCACCATTGAGATTGACTTTGGCTGTGATCGTAGCCTGGATCTTTTGAGGAGACAGACCGGCGATAAAGGTTACCGGTACGATATGAATCTTCTTCGCTTCGTTACTCAGCTTGAAACGGACTCCCGGATAGTCACAGGTGAGCGATTCGATCGTGAATGGTTCGTCGGCTCGTAGAATTAATCGTTTGTTGATTTCCGTTTCAGGGCTGGTGATTCCCAGCAGTAATGACGCGGGGCTTAGCGTAACCGGAGCTGAGACCTTACCGGTGATGGGTAATTTAATTTCCTGATTCGTTACGTCGTTGGTAACAATGATCAGATTGTCCTGTAGATATCCGACAGGGATGTTGTCTTTTAGCTGCACAGCCATTGTGTATCCGACCTGACTGGCCAGTTGAGTGCGTTCCAGAATTTCGACTTCGTAATAAGCATGCTTGCTTCGAACATCAGTAATCATCCAGTCACTGCTGCCGGCATGCGAGACGCTAAACTCGAGTTTCGGTTTGTCTTTCAGTGAAAATTCGCCGAATCCAAGACTCGACGGTGAAAAGGAAAGGTCCGTACGAATGAAACCATTGACCTGAAGTTGTACTTCCGCGAAATAGGGTTTATCAAAAGTGACTGTAACTGTGGCACCCCGTGCTCCGGCAAAGGCTTTTGTGTTGTAAGTCGCGAGGATCGTCCCTTTCTCAAAAGTTTTGACGATGTCTTGTTCCGCCGTGGGAATGGTACATCCACAACTTGCTCGGACCCCGGAAATATGCAGGTCTTCTTTGTAAAGGTTCGTAAAATCAAAGCGGAATTCCTGCATCGAATCTTTGGCAACAGTACCAAAGTCATGTTCTAGCGTCGCAAACATTTTCTTCGCCCACTCCTGAGCGACCAAGGCGTCAGGCAATGACTGAAAGACAACGAGTATCAGAAGTTGGGGGATTACTGATCTGGATCGAAAATTGAGGAGAGAATTTAGTAGCGTTCGCAACGGCACACCATTTGGAATAGGCAAGTTGGTTTCAGAATCAAGTCATCCATCTTACCAATTTTACATGTTTAATGATTCAAATTTAAAAAAGTCCTTGATTGGTATCAGGTTGGTGCCCAGAGTGAGCGATCGAAGTTGGTCACGATTCATCCAATGGGATATAATCGAACGACCGAAGGAGAAGAGAACTTTGGGTCACTTTGTCACGGCAGTCGTTTGTAGTGACACGAAATTTAAACAGACTGATTTGGAATAGAGGATCGATTTGATGCGGTTGCGTAGTTTTGGTGCTTTGGTTTGTTGTATAGCAGCATTCGTTTTCGTTGGTTGTGGTGATGATTCGTCTACGGCAGTAAAGCAGGAGCAACCGTCCTCGGTAGCTCAGTTGAATAATCTTGTGGTGAGTGTGACTGAAAAAGCAGAAGTGGATGGCGCGGAAGTAGCTTTGCAAACCGTAGCCCTACAGGACAAAAATCCCTTTAGCCGTCGTATTCCAATTCCAGGTGAACCGTTCGCTAAAAAGTCTGGCAAGGTCGAGTGGCTTAACACCGATCCACTGACGCTAAAGAAACTGCGAGGTAAATTCGTCGTTCTCGACTTCTGGACGTATTGCTGTATCAACTGTCATCACATCCTTCCGGTACTTAAGAAACTGGAAGAGAAATACCCGAATGAGATCGTTGTTATCGGAGTGCATTCCGCGAAGTTTGAAGAAGAGAAGGATACGGAGAATATTCGTGATGCGATTTTGCGTCACGATATTCGACACCCCGTTGTGAACGATCATGATCACTTCCTTTGGAATTCGTTTGGAGTAAATAGCTGGCCCACGTTGACGGTGATCGATCCAGAAGGATTCTTCGTGGCGATTAATCGCGGTGAAATCGACTTTGAATCTCTTGATGGGTTCTTTAAGAATAGCATCCCGTACTATGAAAAAACTAAACTGCTGGATAAGACTCCGATTGAGTTTGAGTTGGAGAGGTATGAAGAAGAACCAACGCAGTTGAAGTATCCTGGCAAGGTATTGGCTGATCAAGCGAACGGTTTACTTTACATCACTGACAGTAGTCACAATCGAATTGTGATTTCTGACACCGAAGGAAATGTCAAAGAAGTGATTGGTTCCGGTCAAGTCGGGCGAATGGATGGTGATTTTGCGTCAGCCTCTTTTGATCATCCTCAGGGTTTGGCTTTGCACGAAAACACCCTTTATGTGGCAGATGTTGAGAATCATATGATTCGTAAAGTGGATCTCGTCAGTAAGACAGTAAGTACGGTTGCCGGCATAGGTCGTCAGGCTACCTTTCAACAATCATTCCCGGGAGTTACACAGACGAAACAGACAGGTCCGTGGTTTGGCGCTCCCAAAAAGACTCCTATCAATAGTCCCTGGGCGCTTTGGGTTCACGAAGACAACTTGTATATCGCGATGGCCGGACCGCATCAAATCTGGATTATGCCTTTGGATGAATCACGTATTGGGCCTTATGCCGGTAACGCTCGTGAGGACATCGTGGATGGTCCTTTACTACCCAAAGTCCCATATGCTGCAGGTGCCAGTTCATTTGCCCAACCTTCAGGTCTGACTTCTGATGGCGAGTATATTTACGTCGCTGATAGTGAAGGTAGTTCGGTTCGTGGTGTACCGTTTGATCAAACGAAGAAAGTGATCACCGTCGTGGGTACTTCGGAATTACCAAATGGTCGTTTGTTCAAGTTCGGGGATAAGGATGGGAAGAAGAGTGAAGTATTGCTGCAGCATGTGTTAGGGGTTCATTATGATGCCGGTAAGATCTATATCGCGGATACCTATAACAACAAAATCAAGGTGGTGGACGCGAAGTCGGGAGAAACTCAAACGGTTGCAGGTTCGGGAGATTCAGGTGCTTCAGATCAAGGTCGCGGGGAATTTGATGAACCATCGGGCCTCTCGAAAATCGGTAATACCTTGTATATTGCTGA
>Ga0315322_10000622_pt1 | contig 26620 bp, 11 predicted proteins | sample M110021515metaG_FD_203461 | JGI IMG/M metagenome (GOLD analysis project Ga0315322, IMG submission 203461) | Ammonia-oxidizing marine archaeal communities from Monterey Bay, California, United States - M1 100m 21515 | ecosystem: Environmental > Aquatic > Marine > Intertidal zone | place: USA...
CCGTTTCAAACGAATGCCCGAATCGGTCGATTTCCAAGGCTATCGAAAAGATTCGGTGACGGGAATCCCAACGTTCCTGTTCGCAATCGATGCAGTCAATGTCGAACAGCGTGTCTTGTCGTTTGGCTCCAGCCAAGTTGCCATTGAACTGGGTTTCCCTGATTCCGGAACCGCGAAACGCTTCTATCGGATGGACCCGTCAACTGTGAAGTCCGTTGCTGTCAGCGATGGCTTGATCGTCCGCGATGCTGGAGAGATCAAAATTCCTGCATCCGAGCGATGGGCGCAAACTCGTGTCACGTTGAATCCGTCCAAAGAAAAGTTCGTACGATCAGAACGAACGATTGCTGTACGCAATGCATTGCATGTCCTGCCACACGCTCGACGGCAAAAAAGAAAATAGGCCCTATTTTTTCCAGTCTGTGGACTTCGAAAAGAACAATCATCCAAGTTGCGAAAACGTAGACAATCTATGCTGACGAAAAGTACATTTGAGAGTCAACCCTGGAGCCCCAAGCATGGATCGTTGAGGGCTATGAAAACGCCAACAAGATAGTTGACATTCGAAAATCCCTAAACGAAAAGCAGATCGAGGCGTTAGTCCAGTTCATCTTGAGTCTGAAGGATTCCAACAAAAGTGAATAGCCGCAAAATCACCAGCGTTCTCCTGGCCATGGTTTGTTTTGGAACGTCCGAATTTGTTTCAGCCGACAAACCAAACATCATCATTGTCTATGCGGACGACATGGGGTACGGCGACTGCACAGCGTACAACTCCCAATCAAAAATCCCGACGCCAAATATTGACCGCCTTGCGAAGCAGGGAATACGTTTCACCGACGCTCATTCGCCTGGTGCAACTTGCACAGCATCACGTTATGGATTACTGACCGGCACAAGCCCGGTGCGAACTGGTGTCCTCAACGGCACCGCCAGCACTGGCCCCGCGATCGACAGCAGTGAAATCACGCTTGCCGAAATGCTGAACGATCAAGGCTATGCCACACATATGATCGGAAAGTGGCATCTTGGATTTAACATCCCCAAAGGACAGCGACACAACAATTTGACCGGCCGACTAACCGGCGGGCCGTTGGATCGCGGGTTCGATTACTTTCATGGCAATGACAAATCAGGCCCAAGCTCATACCCAATCCTTGGCCGTTCAAAAACCACCAAAGCAATCAACGAGATCACTCAGAACCGAATCCTGTGCAATGACGCGGTCCGGATCATACGAGACCATGCTGCCTCCGATCAAATCAGGCCACTCTTTCTGTACTACGCGTTGCTAGAGCCGCACAACCCACAAGTTCCCGAGCCCGAATTCGAAGGCACAAGTGAAGCGGGTACCTACGGTGACTATGTGGTGCAACTCGATCACTGGCTGGGCAAAGTCATGGCGGCGATCAACGACCACGGACTTGAGGAAAACACACTACTAATTTTTGCAAGTGACAATGGTGCCTCAAAACGTAATCTTGCAAAATGCCCTGGGCACGACGGAAATGGAGTTCTATCAGGTTTCAAAGCTATGCCATTGGAAGGCGGCCACCGCGTGCCAATGATCGTGCGGTGGCCCGAACGTGTCATCCCATCAACAACGTCTTCGGCTTTGATCAACCAAACCGACTTATTTGCAACTTTCGCTGATTTGCTGGAAGTTGATTTATCATCGTATCCCAACAGCGCGCGAGACAGCTATAGCTTCGCTGCCGTGCTCGACGCCCCAAAAGCCGCACATCGCCGACCACCGATGCCTGTCGTCGGCAGTTACCGCAAAGGGAAGTGGAAATTGATCGTCGACAACTACAGAACAGTATCTGAACAGGTGAAATCGGTTGACCTTTATGACCTGAATCAGGATCTTTCCGAGACATCAAACCTGATCAAAACGCACCCAGAGAAAGCAGCAGAATTGCTAAACGAATACAAACAGTACCTTTCGACTCGCAACCTCAAGTCCACCAAGACGAAGCCAAAAAGACAACGTCGATCGCAGCAAAATAAATGAAAACAAGTAGGCATTTCACCTCTTTTCACAATTTGCTCACTGGCACGACATAGCACAACCGAAAAACACCGAGCCGAACTTCTAACATGATTCGACAAATTCTTGCCCCGATTGGCTTGATCCTCTTCATCGCTTTACCAAGTGCTGCCAAGCCACCCAACATTGTGCACATTCTGGTCGACGACCTTGGCTGGCAGGATGTGGCTTGTTACCGCCGCGACTACACCGACGACGAGCCTTTGTATGAAACGCCTAACATGGATCGGATCGCCGCACGGGGCATTCGGTTCATGCAGGCTTATTCACCGTCAGTCACATGTGCTCCATCGAGGACTGCTTTCCTGACGGGACAATACACGCCGCATAACGGTGTCTATCACGTGAACATGGGATGCCAAATCCCCAGGCCGAGACGCACCAATGCACAGATGCTGGATCCCTACTATGTCGGCCGACTCATGCCCGGCAAACCAGTAATCGGTAATGCACTGAAACAGGCTGGATACAGAACGGCACACGTTGGCAAGTGGCATGTCGCCGGCGCTTCAGGCTACCCCTCGCCAATTCAAGTTGGCTTTGATTTCTCGTTCAACCACAAGAAGGAATACAACGATCCAGAGATCTACAATAAGGACGATCCGAAAATCGCTAACTTCCCCGGTCTCTTTGCCCAACCCAAAAACCGGCTCAAAGACGCCTTCAATGACCCACGGTTTCCGCTACTTGAAGACGATCGCCCCTACGACAGCATGACCGATCTTTCGCAGCGTTGGATCCGCAAAGTCGCTCGCGGCGACCAACCGTTTTTCCTGAATCTATGCCCCAATCTTGTGCACGGGCCAATCATGACACGTGATCGTAAGCGGTTGGCTCATTACTGCAAAAAGCTGGGAATTGCGTTTCCGACGGATCAAGGTTCGATCTCGGATCCTAACAAACCCGGCCAACATAATCCTTATTACGCAAGTGCGGTTGATTCGGTGGATTGGATCATTGGGCAGATCGTCCAGACACTGGAAAACACCGACGACCCTCGTAATCCCGGTCACAAATTGATCGATAACACTTATGTGTTTGTCAGCAGCGACAATGGCGCAGCACAGAAACTACGCAACTGGCGTTCAAACGACGGCGAATTGGATTTTGAGAAAGTCAGCGACAACGATCCGCTTCGTGAAGGCAAAGCGTGGGCCTACGAAGGCGGTTGCCGAATCCCATTTCTCGCGATGGGACCAAACATCAAACCGGGAACCGTCAACAGGCAGACTCCGGTAAATCTGATTGATCTCTTTCCCACCTTCCTCGCAATCGCTGGCCAAAATGATCACGGCAACCGGGACCTCGACGGGTGCAATCTACTGCCCTTGTTGCAAGGACAGGATACAACAGCAAGGTTTACCGATGGTGAAGGACGCAACACGATCTACTTCCACTACCCTGTGCTCAATGGAGCGTTTTCGACGATTCGCCGCGGTCCGTGGAAGCTCATGAAGAACACCGGCAGTCCCATGAATTCTGCTCCGGAAGTGCAACTGTTCCAGATCTACAGCAACGACGGTTCCAACCTCGATCTCGGCGAGACAAGGAACGTCGGCAACAAATATCCCGATATCAAAAAGCAAATGCTGACGGATCTCGACCATTGGCTGAGCGACCACAACGCGGGCGTTCCGTACAGAAACGCAGCTTACAAACCCGGCGGCCTTCCCGGACAAGAGAACATCCCCACAGTCACGCAGCGTGGCAGTGAAGGTGACCAACTCTGGGCGACCGTTGAAACGGGCAAAGGGAAATCGAAGGTCGTCAAAGCATTCCTGTTGTACACAACCAACCCGGGAAAGACCGAGGAATGGTTCCGATCCCCAGCAAAAGTTAAAGATGGACGAGCGACTGCGAAGGCACTGCCTGGCATGACTCACGCTGTTTTTTGCCTGATTGATGAGAACAACTTTCTGATTCACTCTGAGGCTGTGCCAGGAATGATGCAGTACCGTCTTGGCCAGCCTGTATCGGCTGTACTCGAGGACGGCTACGCGTTTCGTCCAGGACTGGTTTCGCTGATCGAAGTTGCGCGCACCGCTGCGAAGCAACTGGAAAAAACCGATCAAAGCAGTAAAGCTATCCTAAATTCACTGCAATTGGCTGAAACCACTTTGAAAACACCCGTCAATTCAAGTGGCTACACCAAAGCAATCCATGATCTACGTAAAGCGTTACGATCCTTGGATGTGCCTGCCGCCCGACATCCTGCCATGAACTGGTTCCCAAACCCATGAATTACAACATCGTTCAGCACTGCTTGTACTGTTTCGCAGTCACTTCATGTTTGCTCGCGCCTGCTTCAGCCAACGAACGTCCTACGAAACCGAATATCGTCCTGATACTGACGGATGATCTTGGTTGGCAAGATGTCAAGTGTTACGACATTGATGAACCGAGCCCGATGGTGACACCGAATATCGACGCACTGTCGAAGCAGGGTGTGATGTTCTGGCAGGCGTATGCCCCCGCGCCCACTTGCGCTCCCTCTCGTTGCGCGATCATGAGTGGGGTACACCCCGCTCGTGCACAAAAAACGCATGTTGTGGGGGGAAATCCTCCGCGGCCACATCACAAGACAGCTCATCCCATGATGCCGCCGTGGTACAGCGGTCGCATGCCGGAAAATGAATTCACGCTCGCCAAAGCGCTTCAGAAGGAAGGCTACACAACCGGTCATGCGGGCAAGTGGCATATGGCGATTCAACACAATGCGTATCCTGATGCTAAGGATCAGGGGTTTGGCTGGACCAGGAGTTCTCGTGGAGCTCGATCTTCTATGAAACCAAACCGGATCAGCGACTTTGCGACCAAGCGCAAAAGTGATCCATACTGTTTGGATGCAAATGGATTTCCGTTTCACCAAAACAGTGAAGATGCTCTGACATTTCTAAACGAAAATCAAGATAAGCCATTCTTTTTGTACTACGCGACATGGCTCGTGCATGCCCCCATCCATACCCGCAGCAAACAGTTGCTAGACAAATATTGCGAGAAACTCGGTGTTCAGCCCGACAAAGATCAGCCAGAGGCATGGAAAGGCAAGGGGCAAACGAACCCGTTTTACTGCGCCATGGTTGAGGAACTCGATTACTACCTCGGAAAGATTTTCAACTACTTGAACCAGACCGAAGATCCTCGCTGGCCCGGGCATAAACTCAACGAAAACACTTACCTAATCTTCACCTCGGACAATGGTGGCATGGAGGGCCATCCCGGTGAAATCTATACCGATAACTACCCACTCGATCGCGGAAAAATTTCGCTCATGGAAGGCGGTACGCGTGTTCCATTGATCATCACTGGCCCCACGATCCCCAAGGGTGTTCAAACGGACGTCATGGTCAATGGACTCGATTTCTACCCCACAATTCTCTCTTGGGTCCATGCAAAGCCGGCGAAAGACAAACGGCTCGACGGCGCTGACCTTTCGCAACTACTTTCAAAAAACCCATCCGATGGATCGCTAATCACAGATCCAAACGGCAAACGCCGTGACACGATGGTTTGGCATTTTCCGAATAGTGTTGCGTTGGAAAGTACGATCCGCGTCGGGGACTACAAACTGATTCGCAATTACAACCACGTTCACGATCCACGTGCCATTCCCCTGGAGCTATACCGCCTCTACCAAAGCGTAAATGGCAAACAAGTTCGGGTTGACATCGAAGAGGCAAATAATCTGGTAGATACTGAGCCAAGGCGAGCAAGCGAAATGAATGACGAACTGTCACTCAGGCTCGAAAAGATGAATGCCAGCTACCCGTATAACAACCCAGCGTTTCGTAACGCGGGTCGCACCGGCAAACTTATTCCCACCGTGACTTCACACGAACGAAACGGTCGCAACCTAAAATTCACTTTCAAAGAAAATGGTGCGAAGGTAGTTCAAGCCAACTTGATCTACAGTCGCAATGGCAACGATCGAAACGAAGAGTGGTTTCGTACGAAGGCCACTTTAGATAGCACCAACACTGTCATCACTGACTTGCCACAAGGTACGACGCATTACATTCTCAATCTGATCGACGAAAACAACTTTCTTGTCAGTTACCCTGACATTCCAGGCGGAAATCACTTCAACAAGACAAAAGAGAAGTTTGCCAAGCATGCGATCTCTGTCGATGAAGAAAACTAAAGATCGATCAGTTCGTCAGCGTTTGTGAACTGACGAAAAGAGCACACCAGCTAGCCAACGACTCGGCTCTTGCACAGTTGTTACTTCAGGGTTTTCCGCACGAGCCTCAAGGAGGCTGTCGCTCCGATAGCTTCGGTGTAACAGAATCCCTCACTCTCGTCGCAGCTCATCCACAAACCGCTGATAATTCTGTTCGAGTACATTCTTTTTGCTCTCATGAATGCTAGCGCCAAACACGACACGAAATGACTTACCCTCAGCCACTGAAACAGTGCTTTTCTTTCCCTGTTTCATGGCAGCACGGCCGAATGGATTTGCAACAAAGACTCCATAGTTCCGATTGTGCCACCAACTTTTCCGGAAATTGTCCGGAGAGGCCATCAATGTGATTCCCACAGGGGTATCACCGAGCAGCCCCGAATAGTCACACCACGCTGCGGATTGGCCCCAAGTTGCCCGCGCGGTCCGTTTCCCAACCGAGTTCAGAATGACTCCCCCATTTTTTTCTGTTAGCGGCGTAGCGACACGCGCTCCAAATCCCATTTCTTCTTGATCACCAAAATTAAAATCACTTTCCGATGACTCAAAGGTTGCGTCCCAAATCAAGGACCATTCCGTTCCCCCGCCCCGCATCACAAAACGGTTGACGACAGTGCAGATAAGATCATTGTCGGGTGACAGGAGCTCAGATTCGGTCGAAAACGTCAGTCGACCTTCCTTGACTTCCGGCTGTGTTTTGAATCGGAGATGTTTGATCGTCCCGCCGTTCCGCCAAAAATCCGAACCATTGACATCTCCAAAAGCCAACCATAGCCCAGGGTGCATCGTGGCATGGTCCGTCGCATCCTTGCCCGGTACGGGAGGATAATTGCGTGTCACCTGCAAGCCACTCAAAGTTTTAAGATTTGCAAAATAGGGTCTCAAAATCGTAGAATCGCGAAACACGTACTCAGCCAAAGGATTTCCCGCATAGAAAATCTGCAAACTGTCCCGTTGGTGAATGAAACCGAAGCCCTCAGCATCACCCATCTGCACCTGCGGTCTTTCCATCACTTTGGCTGCTGGTGGTTTCTGAGCAGACTGCTGTTTTTTACGCAAATTTTTGTTCTTGCGTGGTACGCGACGTTCGCTCGATTTTTCATCCCGCAAAGTCATCAGATAGGCAGTAAGATCAGCAAGCTGTTGCGAGCTCAACAACGGTGCCATTGAAGGCATCACTGATATGGGGCGACTTTTACGCTGCTCGATCGCTGACTTGGGCAATACAAGTTGATTTCCATCAACCAGCCCCAAGGTGAGACTAAGCCCACTCTCTTCGATCAACACACCGGCATGAATTCGACCGTCATCAGTAAGCACACTCAACTGCTGAAAACCCTCGGTGATCACAGCATCGGGTTGAATCATTGACTCAGCCAAGTGGCGAACCGTCGCTCGACCGCCAACCCTACCCAAATTTGGCGCGAATCCATCATTTCGTTCGTTCAAACGATGACATTTGATACACCCCGCTCCCTTCGCATGCTTGAAAAGTATTTCCCCTCGCAGGACATCTCCGTCTTCCACCAGTCCCAATGTCGATTCGAGCAAGTTCGACCGCGACACCGTTTCTGCCCGTTCTTCCAGCAACTGAGGCTGCAACAACACCACGTAATTAGCGCAGGGTGATTTCCGCTTGGCATCTGTATTGCCGCCCAACACAATGGGACCCGCAGGATACTCACGAGCGTAAATCCGCATGGTGCAATCATCCGTGACCAGTTGCTGATCTGTTTGCAGATAGGTTTCCTTGATCCAAGCCGGGGGATCAGACTGACGATTATCAACAGCAACCATCACCCGCAATGGCACGGGGGAATCAAAACTCAGCCATTCATCCCCACGTGATTCATCATCATCATTGGCAGTTTGAATGAAGTCAGATCCCACCAAGGCATCCGGTAACTCTCGCACTCGATACCGTCGATCGCTATATACCTCGGCACCATGGACAAGACCGCTAGGCTGCAGACGATAAGTCCTGTTGCTCTTCGAACGGACATTGCGAATCACTGAAACCACGGGGCTCCTTTCCCAGGCAGAAACCTGCCTGTTGTTGGACAACCGTAAATCAGCAGTTCTCTCGAGTGGGCGTCCCCTGACAATCAACTTTTCACCCCCGTTGGCAACCTTGGCAAGCCACGCTGAGGCAACTGCTTGATTGTCTTCGTTACTGTCCTGCAACACGGCCCTCACATCCGACTCACTGAGTTCATGTGATTCGAGCAACGCCAACAACGCTCCACGGCGAACAGCATCACGTGAATCACTCTGTACCTTTCGCAACTCCTCTCGCGTGCACAACGCTTGAAGCGTTTTCCACGCGACGTAATAAATGGCAGGATCCTGCTCCTTTGCGATCGCTTTCAACAACTGCGGAACATACTGTTTCTGCTTTGTTTGCATCAATGCCTGCACTGCTTCAAAGCGAATTCGAGAATGAGGGTCATTCAAGGCGTCAATGACGCCAACCGGAAGGGAACGCGGTACTTTTGCCTCACGGGATCGAAACGCCAAAATCCGGATGGCCTGCAACCTCTGATTGAAAATCATTGCTTCATCATTAGGATTTTCGCGTGCCAGAATTTGCTCAAATAATTGATTGAGATTTGGCTGATCGAGATTTGGCTGGTCGAGGGCAATTCGCCCCAACGCCCACAGAGTCCATGTGTGCAGCATCTCTGTTTGCTGTGTTTCAGAGAGTGACTTGGAACTCAACATTTCCAGCAAGTCGTTCGCGATCCCGTTTCCACGACGCACCAATTCATCCTGTGCATCAATTCGATGAACCGGCAATGGAGACGCAAATTGTTCAACCAATTCTCGCACCGACTTTTTGCTCAATGCCACCAACGGAGCCGCTGCATGAACACCTGACGCATTTTTTCGAGCGACACGATAAACGCGTCCTTCGTTAGTCAGCTTGCCATCTTTCCACTCCGCCCCATAGCCTCGACTCCACCCCAGAATCCATAACGCGCCATCTGGCCCCACTTCAATGTCGGTGGGACGAAAAAGAGACTCACCGCCCACGACGAACGGCTCCCACGCACCTGAATCAGGCCGCATCAAAGCCCCATCCCATTCCGGACGCCAAACATAAGTGGTCTTGTTCAACCAATCATTGATAAAAAACACTTTTCGATATTGGGCCGGAAAATCCAATCCATTACCAAAAACTATTCCAGTTCCCGAACCTTCAAAAAGAGGCCCACTGACCGGCGCGGATGGTGGATGTGGCTCAGGCGACCAATGAGAACTCCAAGGGTGATTCCAACCAAAGTGAGCACCATAAAAAGGCATGATGATTCGGTCACCACCGGTTTGGTCATTGTCGGTTCCCAACCAATTGAATTGGCTGTCCATAGCGATATCCCATGGATTACGAAAACCGCGCGCGACAATCTCAAGATTGGTACCACCATCGTCGCAGCGCAAAACTCCGCCATCCAATCCCCAATCATCGTTTGGATCATGGAAACTGCGTTGATAGTTTTCTTTACTGAAAACCCTTGGTTCGGGCATGTCTGGCGCGTGGGCTGGACTCTCAACACCCCACAGCTCACGAAACGGTTTCGGAGCCAAGCGACCAGAAAGAGTCAAACCCTTTGAGTTTCCCTTACTCATATAAAGCTTGCCATCGGGAGCCCAGTTCAGGCCATGCAAACCGTGCTCGAGATTTCCGAGATCCGTATACAGCCGGACGTATTGGTCAGCCTCATCATCACCATCCAGATCACGTACGACGGTCAGGTCAGGAGCATTCGCGACCCACAAATCATTTCCATGCCATGCCAGTGCCTGCACCGCATTGAAGCCCGTTGCAAATATCTTTTTCGTATCCGCCCTGCCATCACCCGTTGTGTCAGACAAAATGACCACGCTGTCTCCGGGAGTTTCTGGAGTCGGCTTTCGATATTGTGGTCCCATGCCGACAAACAGACGCCCGCGTGCATCGAAGGCCATGGAACATGGCTGCCGAACAAGCGGTTCTTTGGCGAATACCGTGACCTCAAAACCATCCGGCACCGTAGGCAATGCAGCTCGATCAGCGAGACGATCCTGAAAATCGTTTGCTGATACCTGTAAGGCACCTGCATCACACGACAACAAGCCGAACAAAAATGCAACGCATGCTGTTCCGTTTCTGCACGCACCAGTACACCCATGGTCAGCAGGCAGCAAGTGTGGCCAGAATCGCACAATGGACTCTCGAATTTTCACCTGCGTCATACAGGTCACGACTGTGAATAACGACATGACTACGACCTCTGACAGGAACTATCCTTGATTCATAAAACAACGCTGCCAGAGCGTCAGTGCCTTGCAACACTGGACAGACAACGCGAGCCGCCAAATTGATTGACAACGCACAACCTAAATCATAATACAAGCGGTAACACTTGACAGATCAGGCAACTAATCGTGGCTTCAAAACAGGAACTGTATCTCTTTCGTTTTACACCACAGTGCCTTCGAAGGATGCCCGTCCAAGGAATGCCGTGCTTCAGGAAATCCAGAATCAAACTTTCTCGTACCGGGGCGTTTGCATTGCATCACAAAGGGATGGAGCGCCGCGTGATTCAGATGAACACCAATACGGGGCTACACCAAACCAATCAAACCAGAATTGGCTTGACGACCTCACCATGAACATCGGTTAAACGATAGCGTCGGCCCTGATGTCGGTAAGTCAGTCGCTCATGATCAATTCCCAGTAAATGCATGATTGTCGCTTGCAGGTCATGAACATGAACACGGTCCTCAGCAATGTTATAGCCATACTCGTCAGTCTTTCCGTAGCTGGTTCCTGGCTTTATCCCTCCACCGGCCATCCACATGGAATAACAACGTGGGTGGTGATCACGACCGAACTGATTGCCATTGAGTTGCCCCTGGCAATAATTTGTGCGGCCAAACTCTCCTGCCCACACAACCAAAGTATCCTCCAGCATCCCGCGTTGTTTCAGATCCTTGACGAGTGCAGCAGAGGCTTGATCCGTTTCGCGACACTGATTGCGAAGTCCCCCGGGTAGACCGCCATGTTGATCCCAACCGGGATGATACAGCTGTATAAAACGCACACCTCGTTCGGCAAGCCGGCGAGCAAGCAGGCAGTTGGCAGTGTACGATCCGGGCTTATTTACATCAGGACCGTAAAGATCCAAAGTTTCCTTGGACTCACCTGCAACATCGACCACCTCGGGCACAGACGATTGCATTTTGAACGCCAACTCATACTGCGAGATCCGAGTTTCAAGCTGAGGGTCGGGCTGCTGTTCCAGTTGCAGATGATGCAACTGATCCAAAGCATCAAGCATTCGCTTGCGACTCGCCGAATCGATTCCTTCGGGATTATTCAGGTACAGAACGGGATCCTTGCCGGAACGAAATCTCACTCCCTGATGCTTGGCGGGAAGAAACCCACTGCCCCAAAGTCGTGACACCAACGGTTGGCCCCCCTTGTTCTTGGTCACCATGACCACAAATGACGGTAGATTCTGATTCGCAGTTCCTAGACCGTAACTGAGCCATGCGCCCATACTGGGGCGACCCGGAAACTGTGATCCCGTCTGAATAAAAGTTACTCCCGGTCCATGGTTAATCGCTTCGGTGTACATCGAGTTCACAATGCACATGTCATCGGCGATGCCTGCGGTGTGTGGCAACAACTCACTTAGCCATTGCCCGGATTCACCGTGTTGCGCAAATTTGAAAGGTGAGCCAACCAATGGCAAACTCGACTGATTCCCACTCATGCCGGTCAGCCGTTGTCCCTGACGAACAGAATCCGGTAACTGCTGCCCATGCACTTTATTCAAATGGGGTTTGTGGTCCAGCAAGTCGATTTGCGACGGGCCGCCACTTTGAAACAAAAAGATAACGCGTTTAGCCTTAGCCGCATGATGCATTCCGGACAACGCACCATCAGTCACATTGGAAACGTCTCCTGCCTGCGTCTCAGTACGGAGCAAATCGGACAAGCCAATGGCACCCATTCCCATCCCGAACCCATTCAGGAAGCGACGTCGTGACATGCCCCATTCGGGGTCAAAGCCTGTGCATTTCAGATTCATCTTTTTCCTACCGTTTGGTGACACATTCATCATGATTGATCAGCATGTTGGCGACACTGGCCCATGCTGCGATCGACGCCAATGATTCGTTTGACATGGCATTAGGGTTGGGAATCACTCCACCCGCCGCTTCTCCATTGAGATAAAACCGAATTTGCCCGGACTTGAAATCTGCAGTGCTGACCACATGCGTCCATTGGCCAGTTACCGGTGCGCGATCAGCCATGATGACACGATCCCCACAAATGAAGCGTAAACCGCCATACAAATCCAACAGTAAGCCATCCGCTTTGCCAGGCGTAATTTTGTCCCAGATCCGTCCCGCTCCGGCAGCGGTTGGCTTGACCCAGGCTTCCAGCGTCAGCCCTTTCGAAAATTCCAAATCCGCGGTCTTCTCAAACTTCTCAGGTTCGCCAGCAGGAGGTAGCGAACTGGAAAGGGCCGGCTTCAAGTCACCGGCAAACACTTGATCACGTGGCACGGATGCCAGACTCTTCACCTCGGACTCACTGAACGGGACATTGAACACGCTTGCTCGACCAAATTCACCTGCGAACCTCTCCTGCCCGTTGGGTGCGGAACCCAGGCGAAAATCGTGTTGATTACGTGGCAACCGAAGCTCGATACCTGATTTGGCGTAATCACCAAATTGTCCGTTAGACAAATACTCCTGAACTGCTTGGGGATGGGCCAGAAAATGGTCGTATTGAGCCGAATACAGACTCCGAATCACCTCAGTTTCCTGTTTGCTTGGTTGGCGACTGGTCAGAATCCGAAACATGTCATTCGCTATTGCGTCTTCAGCCTCACTGCCATGCTGAGTGAGCAACCGTTGGCTAAGAGCACGCCCCGCTTCAACAAACTGCGGCCCGTTCAGCATCGCCAAAGCTTGCAGTGGCGACGAAGTACGTTCACGTTTGACACGGCAGACATCGCGTTTAGCCGCATCAAGTGCCATCATCACGGGTGCCGGTCCAGTGCGTTTCCAGTAGGTGTAAAGTGACCGACGATACAAACCTTCCCCCTTGTCGGGTGTCGAAGGCTTGAAAGAGGCCGCCAACTCATACGGTTTCACTGGTGGTCCCCCCATCTCGTCCACCAGAAGTCCACTTGCTGCCAGCACGTTATCCCGCAACATCTCAGCAGGCCAACGGTAAGAAGGGGCACGAGCCAGAAGTTCATTGTCCGGATCGATTTTCAACAGTTCCTCAGACACCACACTCGATTGTCGATAGGCCGTCGACATCACCATCTGCTTCAACAACCGCTTTACATCCCAGCCATGAGCAACGAAATCGTTTGCCAACCAATCAAGTAACTGGGGATGCGTCGGCAAGGCACCCTGCCTACCAAAATCTTCTGGAGTACGCACGATTCCATCACCAAAAATCAGTTGCCAATAATGGTTCACTGCGACCCGAGCAGTGAGAGGATGATTGGGATCCGTCATCCATTTCGCCAACCCCAGCCGATTATTTGGCAACGCTTCATTCATGGCTGGCAGAACCGCAGGCGTGGCTGCATTCACTTGTTCCAGTCGGTGGTTGTATTCACCGCGTTGTAAAACAAAGGAATCTTTGGTCTGCGGCAATTCACGCATCACCATGATCTCAGTCGCGCGATCAAGAACATTGCACAGTTGTGCTCTGGTCGATGCCAACTGCTTTCGATACCCATCATGCTCATCTGAGACATTCAAAGTCAAATGCTGAACCAACATCGACCTCACCGCATCGGACATTTCCGCTGCACTCTGTAATTGTTGCAGTGCATTTACCACTTGTTCTTCATCATGCTTGAGACCAACTTCCAAATCAGAAAGTTGCCGATCGAACACTTCAAACGATGCCACTTCGCCATTGGTAAATCCGCGATCTCTAAATCTGGCCCCGATGGCGATTGTATTCCCGCCACCACCGGTGATATTTTTGGTCAATTTATCTTTAACCACATCAACGTCTGCCCGTTTTCCATCGATGAAAATGGAAATCCCTTTCGCTGAAATACTTCCGTCGTAAGTGACCGCAATATCGACCCAGCGTTTGACAGGAATCACTTGGCGGGTTTTCACACTAATGGCGTTGCCTGGCCAGAAATGAATCAAAGAAGCACTCAGTTTGCCGTCTTCGATCAACAATTGATAACCACGACTCCCGGCATCGGTCCACGCCCTTGAGCGATGAAAGACCACGGCACGTTGTTTTAAATCAGGCGTGTTCAGCGACAGACTGACTGAAAAAGGTGCGTGTCGTTTGAAGTCGCCAGTTTTCAACGCAATCGCATCATCACCAGTCAACTTCGCTGCGGGTCGACCGCGATGATCCGTCGTCTTGGTATTACGACCACCGACAACATTGAAGTCGACCATTTCAATGGGATCACGCCCTTTGGACTTCAGTGCTATGTCCAACAGAGCAGCGTCGGCCAGACCGCGATACCCGGTGAGCTTCGGCTCAGCAAATTTCTCAAGCTGTGATTGCAACACACCAACCTGCTTCTTCTGCTCATCATTCAGTAGAGCAAGTGTTGGCGTCGGAACAGAACTGGTGAAGTATGAGTAGAGACCTGATTCATCAATGTTATTAAAATACGAAAACAGTTGGTAATATTCTTTTTGCGTCAGTGGATCGTATTTGTGATCATGGCACCGTGCGCACTCAAGCGTCAGTCCCATGAAAGCGGTAGCAAATGTCTGTGTTCTGTCCACGACATATTCAATGCGAAATTCTTCCTCAACACTGCCACCCTCAACTTTCTGAGGATGTAAGCGATTGAAAGTCGTCGCCAGAATTTGGTCATCCGTCGCTTCTGGAAGCAAATCCCCAGCCAGTTGTTCGATCACGAACTGATCATAGGGCATGTTGGAATTGAAGGCCCGAATCACCCAGTCACGCCATGGCCAGACATACCGGTCACGGTCCACTTGATATCCATATGTGTCGCTGTACCGGGCAACATCCATCCAATCTGAGGCCATCCGCTGCCCATAGTGGTTAGAACGCATCAACCGATCGACCAGTTTGCCAAAGGCATCTGGAGAGTCATCGCCGAGAAAACCATCGATTTCACTCAGCGTGGGTGGCAAGCCAGTCAAGTCAAACGTGACACGTCGAATCAATTTTTCTCGGGATGCCAACTTGGAATAACTCAAATCCTGTGACTCAAGTTTGGATAACAGAAAGTTGTCAATTTGATTAGCCACACGATCGACCGAGGCCACGGTCGGCAGATCAGGTTGGCTGCGTTGTTCAAACGCCCAGTGTTTTTTCCACGTGGCACCCTGTGCTATCCAATCCGAAATCAACTGTTTCTCTTTTGCCGAAACAGAAAGATTCGATTCAGGCGGCGGCATCACCTCGTCCACATCATCAGACAAGATACGACTGACAAGCTCACTGGCCTCTGGTTCTCCCGGAACGATGACGTCAAAGGCTGCCTCTTGCAGATCCAATCGCAACTCTGCTTCCCGGGCACCACTGTCCGGGCCGTGACAAATGTAACAACGGTCAGAAAGAATCGGTCTGATATCGCGATCGAAATCCACTTTCTTCTGCAACTGCTGCGCGAACGCAACACTGAGAAAACAGTGGAGGTAAAACGCAACAATGAAACTTGCTTTTCGCATCTACTTTTTGTTTCCGTGTCAGGAAATGACATTGCCACAAGGTTGGCAATGACGCAACAAACATGTTCAAGCTGTGCCACGCAACACACCTTGAAACCCCAGCGATCTTCATTAAGCACAATAGTGTACTGACCGCGACTCGAGCAACACATTGGCCACTCAACCGAGTCTCCATTATGAACACATTAGGTCACACCAGCTTGTAAGAAATACGCATAAATTTGTACGTTTGCTGCATTATCGGCTACCTGTCATGGTCTAGTCACAATGGCAGCGGAACCCTACATGCCGTGCTCCCAAAAACACCAAATCGTGAGATCCTTACGACATTCAAGGGATAGGTTGGGAATGTAACCAGAGAATCCGGTCACTGATTCCACCGGTGCAGAATCCGGCATGCGCTGCACTTTCTATGGTGGCGTTTGGCGCGACGATTCTGACAACTGACTTCGAGCTTTCGCCTACCGGTCCTCCCAGTTCACGTTTCAGCCGATTGGTTTTCGGGTGCATTTGTGTCATGAATGGCAAAACAAGAATCGCGGTCAGATACTGAACACTGTGCCAGATTCATTGCCACTAGATCAAGCCAAAATTTCTTGAACAACCTTGCCGGGTTGCCCGTCTGTCAACGTCTGGTCACGATTACTGCGATTGAAGGCAAGCTCTTGGTGATCAAGACCAAATAGATGCAGCAACGTTGCGTGATAATCGTAATGGTTCACAACGTCTTCAACTGCTTTGTGCCCCCACTCATCAGTCTTGCCATGAACGTGGCCAGCCTTGAACCCTCCACCTGCCAACCACGTGCTGAATCCGTATGTATTGTGGTCCCGTCCGATTTTTGCTTTTCCGGCATCATTTTGAACAACGGGCAGTCGCCCCATCTCGCCCCCCCAGTGAACAACCGTCGAATCAAGTAAGCCTCGTTGCTTGAGATCCTTGACCAAAGCCGCCGAAGGACGATCGACCTTTTGGCAGGCAGCGGGCAGTCGACTGACAATACTGCCATGGCTATCCCAAAGCTGGTTGGCAGTATAAATCTGGACGAACCGGACCCCTCGCTCAATCAACCTGCGAGCAATCAGGCAACGACTGCCGTAATCCGCAGTCGCTTTTTCATGGATGCCATACATTTCCTGTGTCTTTTTACTTTCCTGACTCAGGTCCAACGCCTCGGTCGCAGATGTTTGCATCCGCGCAGCCAGCTGATAACTAGCGATCCGTGCTTGCAGGTCAGTGCTGCCCGGATAATGCGACAGATGATTTGCATTGAGTTGCTCGAGATATTCAAGTGCACGTCGCTGCGCATTCCCCTTCAAATGGGTTGGAGGTGTGAGATCAAGGATACGCGGCTCACGCGGTCTAACAACGGTCCCTTGATAAATCGAAGGCAACCAACCATTGGACCAATTTTCGACTCCCAAGACGGGCAATTGACCGGGATCAATCAAGGACATAAAAGCGGGCAGGCTCTCGGACTCGCTGCCCAACCCATAGGTCAGCCAGCTACCAAGTGATGGTCGCCCCTCAACCGTGCGTCCTGACTGCAATGCACGGATCGACTGACCATGATTATTGACACCGGTATGCATCGACCGAATCAAACAGATGTCATCTGCGATGGAACTGGTATGCGGAATCAACTCCGACAATTCCATCCCCGACTGACCGTTGGGTTTGAATTTCCACGGGCTGTGAAACACCTTGGAACTTGCCTGCGCCGCATTGTCATACTTGACCTCACCTGGAAATTCTTTTCCATCGTACTTTGCCATCTCAGGCTTAGGGTCAAACATGTCGTGATGGCTGGGCCCCCCCTGCATCCACAACGAGATCATGGCCTTTGCCTTAGGCTCACCGGGGGGAGTCTTTGGTTTTGTGTCGTGTATACGCTTTTGCAGATCTGGCTTTTTGACCTCAGCCATACCTCGGTTCTGACTGATCAACCACGCCAGAGCAACGCTGCTCACACTCATAGCGTTAGACGCCAGAAAATGACGACGTGAACCAGCTATACATTGATTGGATTTTCTATTCATGGCTGTATCAGTCAACGTAGAGAAACTCGTTCGACCCCATCAGCATCTGGCACATGACAGACAAGGCCTCTAGCTCGGCACTCTTGTCCGCTGGCTTACCACCAGAAGGTTTGTAAGCCGCCTGTTGCTCAAAGATGGCCCGTTGTTCGGCAAGAAACTGAACTGTTGCATCGCGTTCTGCCGCACTTGGATGACGACAGTAAACCGACTGCCATGCTGCATCAATCTGTTCTGCAGGATCAGACGCAATTTTGGACAACGTCTCAGCAAAGTGCCGCGAGTAAGTCAGAAGCAACTCACTGTTCATCATCAACAGCGACTGTGTCGAAGCAGTAGATACATTCCGTTTATCGCAGTTGGGCGCCATGGGTGGTTGGTCAAAAGCTTCCAAAACGGCCAGTGGCCGACTTCGTCGCAGCTGTATGTAAACGCTGCGACGATACTGATCACCTTTCATGTCGATGACACTGCCCGGCCGACCGGCATCAAGGTTTTCTTTGCCGATCACAAATCGGCCCACACCATCAGCCATCACAGGCACAGCCGGGCCACGAGCATGGGTGTTCAATTTACCCGAAATATCGAGAATGCAATCACGGACTATTTCGGCGTCCAGACGCCGCAAACGAGCAGAACCAAACAGCATATTGTCAGGATCAATCTGCTGCCTTTTTTCGTCGTGGGTGACGGCTTGCCGCCAAGCATGCGAATTGAGAATCAGCCGATGCAAATGTTTCAAACTCCAGCCGCTATCCATGAATTCAGAAGCCAGCCAGTCCAACAGATCAGGGTGGGAGGGTGCCTGCCCCTGCACGCCGAAATCACCGGGAGTTTCGACCAGTCCACGACCGAAATGCTGCCGCCAAACACGATTCACAATGACTCTTGCGGTGAGCGGATATTCCGGATGAGTCAAACGCTGTGCCAATGCCAACCGTCGACCACTGGTCGTGACATCGCTAACATCGGAAGGAATCTGCGGCAAATTGCTGTTCAGCGATACCACGGTCAATCCGGCGGGCTGCAATTCTTGCCGCGGTTGGTCTGGGTTACCGCGAAAAAGCAGGTGAGTGTCCGGTATGCGTCCTGGTTTTTCGGTGATTGCTCGAACAAACCCCTGCTTTGGTTTCGTCGCGCGAATCTCCGTTGCCTTTGCCGCCATCGTCTTCAGTTCGTCGGCAGCTTTGCGATCATACAAATACAGTGAACCGGAGGTGACATTCAGATTGGGATGTTTGCGCAACAACTGATTTTGCTCGGGAGTGCGTTTACCCGCCGCCGTTGCGTGTGCAGCTTTCGCCAACTCATGTACTGATTCCGGCAATTCCTTCAACTGTTTCTCAAACGTGGCAGAGATGAACTTCTTCTGTTGACTGGCACGCTCAGCATCAATCTTCTTGGCTTCAACCTCGATCTCAGCTGCTTTTTTTCGATCTGCATCTGTATACAACGAAATCCGGCGTTTTGAAGGGACTTGCCACTTCTCGGGATCAAACGCGGGCTGAAAGATCGCTCGAAATCGATAATAGTCTGCTTGGCTGATGGGATCGTAACGATGGTCATGACATTGGGCACATCCAATCGTCAGCCCCATGAATGATGATGAAACAATACGAACAGTATCAGCCATTGTGTCATGACGTGCCTGTAACTTGTCAGCGACTGCACCACCTGTTCCATCGGGTGCCATTCGCAAAAATCCAGTAGCCACCAAACGTTTTGCATCGACTGCCGAAAGATTATTTAAAGGCGAAGTGACCAACTCATCACCCGCAAGCTGCTCAGTAATGAACTGATCAAACGGCATATCAATGTTGAACGCGTCGATCACATAATCACGATATCTCCACGCATTCGGGCGTTCCGAATCAGCATCCGTGTAGCCCTCGCTGTCCGCATAGCCCGCAACGTCAAGCCAATGTCTTGCCCAGCGTTCACCATACTGGGGTGTCTCAAGCAACGTATCGACTGTTGCCGCCCAAGTTTTGTCTGCACCGTCGGCCGAGGCCACTGAATTCACAAAGCGTTGAACCGAATCCGGGCTCGGCGGGAGCCCCAAAAGATCCAGAGACAGACGACGCAAAAGTTTTCGCGGAGCAGCACTTGGGCTAAAACTCAAATCATTTTTCTGCAACTCGCTCAACAGGAATGCATCAATTGGATTTGCCACCCGGGCTGAATGGGCAGGGTCTGTAATGACAGGGTCTGGAATGGCAGGTCGTCGTATCGGTTGTAGAGACCAGTGCGACTTGTCTTCCTCAGTGATATGAGGTTCCAAGCCAAGACTCTCAGGTTCCTCACGTACCGTCCCAGCACCCGCGACAATCCAATCATGAATAATGCGCAGTTCTTCCTGACTGATTTGTTTGCTTTCGTCTGGTGGCATTTCACCGTCGCGCAAACGCTGATAGAGAGGGCTGTCGTCAGGTTTGCCTGGAACGATGGCCGCGCCCGAGTCTCCTCCGCGACGCATGAAACGTACCAACCTAAGATCAAGATTTCCCTGAACGTCGGGCTCTTCACCATGGCATTGAAAACAATGCGTTCGAAGAATCGCCCGAACATCGGTTTCAAACCGCAACGGCGTGACGGATTCAGCCCGCAAACATGCGGGGAACATCGAGACACACAACAAGACACAAGTAAGACGGAGCATGAAACAATACGGCGAGGTAGGCTATCAAGCGGGACCCTGATGGTGACCTGAAGTGATCCATGGGCATTCTTAGTTTAATCTAGTTTCAAGCCTTTTTGTGTGCCCAACATGCTGATCTCAGGAAGTTAGCCACCAGTGATTCGCTGCATGACGAACGAGCCAAGGCTATCAAAAACCTTTGCAAACCAGCACAGACGGCCATAACCGGACCAATGTTTCGCGAAAAAACAGGCCTCAATGATCCATTACGAACGAACGGCTTGCTTTGAACTATCAAGCGAATGAGATCCTGAAGTCGACCATTCTCAGCCTTCCATTCATCAAGAATCTCAGCAAGTGCAGGCCGGTCAACAGCCTCCAATTCCCTTCCGAACGCATACCCCATTAACTTTTCGGTCAGACGTCTTCAGTGCTGATCAAAAAATAAACCTTTGCGTGCTTCGCCCAAATCCTTATCTTCGGCTTTCAATCAACGCCTGCATCTGTTTAGCCAACTTTTTGTTATTGGCGACATGTGACCGGGAGCCCACAACATTTTCCGTCTCAAGTGGATCCTCGGAATGGTCATACAATTCACGGGACACGACTTGGTCAGTCTGAAAGTTTCTCCACTCTGTGTAGCGAAAACCGTCGGTCCTTATCGAATAGCCCATGTGGGTAGGTCGTTTGCCACGGGGATAATTCGGACGTGGCGTTTGAGTCAAGGCAACCTTGTTGATGGAAAGACCGGGGGTTTTCAGTAGCGGCACAAGACTTTTTCCAGCCAATCCAACTGGATGCGGTAGATGGCAAAGCGTTGTTAGCGTTGGAAACAAATCCAGCAACTCAACTAAATCCGAAACAGATTGCTGTTCCGCTTGCCCCGGAGATGCGATGATCAAAGGCACATGCGCATCGAGTTCGAAGGCTGTGGTTTTTCGGGTCAATCCATGCTCACCCAGGTGGAGACCATGGTCAGAGAATAGCACCACCACGGTATTTTTACGAAGCGACAAGTCATCGAGTGTACGCAACACTTTCCCAACCTGCTGATCCAAATAACTGATCGCAGCCAAATGCCCGTGGTGCATTTCTTTCAAGAACTCTGAATCCTCGCCACCATGATATCGAGCACTGGTCATGGCGAGTTCGGGAACTCCCTTGGGCGACTTTAAATGACGCGGCAGTGGAATTTGTGAGCGTTCATAAAGATCCCAATACTTTTTGGGTGCATTGAAAGGTGTGTGCGGTTTCCAGAATCCCACCGCCAGAAAGAAAGGGCTTTTACGGGCAGCACACTCTCGCAGCGTCTGCGATGCCAACTTTGCAACGCGACCATCAAAGTAGGCCTCGTCAGAAACATCCCGACACTCAGTTCCCCCCATGCCGGAGACAAGATTGGGAGGCAATTCCCCATCTACCTGTGGTTTATCATTTCCATGGCTGTTGTAATGCAAACGTGATGGAACACTCCACGAAACAGGATCACCCTTCCATTTATCCTGACGCCAGTTGTGAAAAATTTTCCCCACACACTGGGTGTGATAGCCATGAATTTTGAAGTACTGAGGAAGTGTCACAACATTCGGTGTATGCACCCGAAAGTGTGTGGGCAAATCCCAGACCTGCAATTGATCTGGGCTCTTCCCTGTCAGTAAAGAGGCTCGCGATGGATTGCAGACAGTTTGCTGACAATAAGCACGTTCAAACAGCGTTCCCCGAGAAGCCAATTGATCGATATTGGGTGATCGAACATGTTCGTCTCCGTAACACCCCAACTCAACGCGCAAATCATCCACTGCGATGAACAGTACGTTTTTGGGTCGCTGTGACACCTCTGGCTCTGTCGCCAAAGACTCTGTTTGTTGCAGAATGGCAATACAAAGCAGAAGACTCCAGCTCAGGAGCCATCGTGAAATTCTCTTGTGATTCATGCACACAATATTAGATTCCTGATTGAAGGAAACGCTTGATGAAGGATTTGGGATACAATCAAGAATGAAACGATCCCCACCAACTTGCCCATCCTGAAGGCTGAATTATAAATGCGACGTCTTGCTTTTGCTGCCGCTCCATGCACCCCACTGATTTTATTCACGCTGATTGCGCTCACATTCAGTGTGAGCACCGATAAAAATTGCGCATCTGCAATCGAGGCCCAACCGACGCGACCCAATGTGATTCTGATTGTGGTTGATGACATGGGGTGGATGGACCTGTCCTGCCAAGGCAGTGATTATTACAAGACACCCAACATCGACCGAATCGCTAAGGAAGGGCTTCGTTTTACAAATGGCTACGCAGCCTGTGCTGTTTGTTCACCGACTCGAGCAGCACTGCAAACGGGTCGCTACCCAGCTCGCATTGGTGTCACTGATTGGATCCGCAGCCTTTTTCAACGTGGCAATCTCGGCACCCCTGAAAAAAACCCTACCCAATATGTCGGTGGCAAGAATCGCAAACTACTCTGTCCGCCCAATCCATTCTGGATGGAACATGATGAGGTCACCCTCGCGGAAGCACTTGGATCCAACGGCTACAAAACCGCGTACATCGGTAAGTGGCACTTGGGTGATGAAGCATGGTATCCACCAGGGCAGGGCTATGCTGAGAATCGCGGCGGTTGTGACTATGGGCAACCACCTTCCTACTTCGACCCGTACAACCAGCCGAAGCACCGCCACCCGATGATTCGAGCTGGCATTCCATCATTGCCGGGCCGCAAGGCTGGTGAATTCCTGACTCACCGAGAAGCAGATGAAGCAGTACAGTTGATCCGTCAATGGAAGGACGACCCATTCTTCATCAACCTTGGCCACTACGCAGTACACACTCCGATTCAGGCGATCGATGAAGTCGCTGCAAAATACAAACAGGCTGGAAAATCGGATGTGAATGCAAAGTACGCAGCCATGGTTGAGTCCATTGATGATTCCACCAAACAGATTCTTGAGACGTTACGGGAATTGAATCTGGATGATCGCACCATGATTATTTTTACGTCAGACAATGGTGGCCTGGACAATGGAGGCCGACCCACCGAAAACGCGCCTCTTCGAAGTGGCAAAGGCTATGCCTACGAGGGTGGAATTCGCGTTCCCTTTTTGGTCCGTTGGCCGGGACAGATCAAACCGGGAACCACATCAAACACCCCCGTCTGCTCGATCGACGTTTTCCCAACCATCCTGGATGCAGCCGGAGTGCAGCCCCCCGCGGATCGCGAAATTGATGGGTTATCACTCCTGCCACTGCTAAAGTCGGGTGGTCAAACCGGTTTGAATCGTGATGAGTTGATCTGGCACTTTCCCCACTACCGTCATGCACCAGGCCCCTACAGCATCCTGCGCAAAGGCAACTGGAAATTGATCCAATTCGATGAGGGGATTTCTGAGCTCTATGACTTGGAAAAGGATCTCGAAGAGTCAAACAATTTGGCGGAGCAGGAACCGGACAAAGTCAAAATGATGAAAGATCGGCTATCAGCAATTCTGGAATCCATGGATGCCAAACGGCCCATTGCCAATCCAGATTTCGCGCGCTGACCTAAACTTTGCGCATCCATGATGCACCTTGAACCTGCCACGACATCAACTATTCTGGTCGGCGATTCAAGGTGTAATAGGCATCAGGGTGAAGCAGCGACTGTCCGGCTTCACTGCGGACACCGTCGGCTTCCAATGAATGCACAAATAGTTCGCGAAGACCATCAACCACAAGGCGAACACGACGTCCGTTCTCTGAAACTGTGGCGGACCTGATTTCAAGATTCTGTTTCTGAATTTCATCACTTCCATAGGATGAGTGATAAAGATAAGTGTGACTTTTCATTGCGTAGGACGCGGGATCACTAGCAGACACAGAGTCAACTGGCAGAGTGAACAGTAATTCAAACCCATCTGTCGTCGCCCGCATCTCTTGAATTTCAAACGGTGTTTTCCCGGTCCACACCAAACGTTGCAAGCCGTAACTCGCATTACCAAGACTGCTCCAGCCTCGGTTGGTTAAACCCGCAAACATGCTGCCGTCTGCGCCTTGAGCCAACCGCAACACGGCTGAAGCAAATCCACTTCGGAATGGAAAGCATGCGCCTTGATATTCACCACCAACTTTTTCAAGAAAAACGCGATTCACGCCGGCCTGTGTAAATTCACCCACAAAAAACTGACCAGCAAAAGGCCCAAATTTCCCGTCACTCGAGTCGAGCATGATGTCGGTGGGCGACTGCCCAGCACGCTTGTAAGGGAACCACACCGCCGGTGGTCGCAACTGGGGAAACTGCCGCAGGGCTTGTGGAAGCGGCACACCCGCGGGGACCTTTTCCACACCCTGGATGGTCGAACCCGGTTCATCCATTGATGCCAAAGCCTCAGCATGATGAAAGAAAACTCCGGGTCTTAAATGGTGCAACGAATTGGTTGCCACCCAATTCCCCTGCTGATCGGTATAGAACATGTCACCCGCTTCATTAGCACCCAGACCTGCAGGTGATCTCATTCCGGCGCACATCGGAACAAGCTTTCCCTCAGGTGTTAGAACCATTCCCCAACCACGCCAGCGCCCTTGGCGATAACCAAGTGGCGGATCAGGAACGGCTCTTTTGAGCTGATCTCCTTTGAGCCCCATCCCAATATTCAACGTGATCCAAAGATTGCCATCAGCATCAAGCTTGGGGCCAAACGCATACTCGTGATAATGTCCAGTGACAGCCCAACCCTTTGCGGCTGTGAGATACTCGTCTGCAACATCATCACCATCGACATCGCGAATTTTTGTCAATTCACTTCGCTGTGCTGTGTAGAGAGCACCCTTGTGCTGCAACAGCCCCAACGGCTCGTGCAAAGCATTGGCGAACCGCTTGTAAGTCACGTTTGTTGCGGGCTCGTCATAGACCCCGTCCAATATCCATATCTCGCCTTTTCGAATCGCAACCGCCAAACGCTTATCATCCAGAAAGGTCATGCCGCTGATTTCCAGCGGCAGTCCCTCCGGCGAGGGCTTCCAATTTTTGGATCGTGATTCTGTAGGAGCCTTACTGGTCGCAACTGAAAGCAGGCGATAGTAATCCTCTTCCGCTGCCTCTGCACTGACCACGAGGTCAAGCCCCAAGCACCAGAATCCAATCACAGCAACAAGGTGCAATAATTTTGAACATCGCATCACCATACGTACTCCACAACAACCTTCTGTTCACGTTTACTTTCCAGCGGCAGGATCCATTGCTGAATTTCACCTGCTTTCATGATCTTATTATCTGCCGTCTCAGTATCTGGATCTGTGTCCCCAACCAATTGAACTTGCAATCCATCGCCATAGACTTGGTTGATTGCCTGTCGCTGCAATTTCGTAGCCTGATGAACACATAGATTCAGCACAGCTGATTCATCGCCGGCCTCTGCAGGATCACTTTCCAGGCGTTTTATATCCCATTGCCGGCGCAGTCCTCTTTTCCCCATGGGCTCAATGCGTTCTTCAATTTGCCATTGGGCGAACCGATACAAAAATGTCGGCACGCCTCTTGAATCAAGCCGGTAACCACGAAACTGGTAAGAGCCTTCTTGATTCTCCCACGCTGGCCAAACCGCGTCATCGTGATCAAAGACAGCGAATGCCGGCCCTTGAGGAAAACGAACAAGCGATTCACCGAGAGGATCGGCAGGGGGAGTAAAACGCTCAAACCAAGTTCCCCTAGCGTCAAGAAACCGCCCTTTCCAAGCAGAAGCCAAGCGCATCTTCTCTGAGTCAAATGAGTAGTGGATCTGCTCGGGAAAACCTACTGCAATGGCATGCGTCCCCGCATCTTGCATGAACGAACGCAGCACAACGGGTCGTTTGGTGGGCCTCAGTTCATAATTTTGCGACCGCACTTTTTCAATCTTTTCCGGCAATGGCTGATTGGTAATATCTTTCAAGTAAAACCAAAGCGAAGCGATTTGTTTCTCTACATCACCGTCCAACAGATCCGGACGATTGCTTTTACCATCTGGAAAAAACGTGGGCATGCGAGTCCGACTTTT
>Ga0315322_10000623_pt1 | contig 26616 bp, 21 predicted proteins | sample M110021515metaG_FD_203461 | JGI IMG/M metagenome (GOLD analysis project Ga0315322, IMG submission 203461) | Ammonia-oxidizing marine archaeal communities from Monterey Bay, California, United States - M1 100m 21515 | ecosystem: Environmental > Aquatic > Marine > Intertidal zone | place: USA...
AATGGGGTGTGAAAACGCACAAAACCAAACAATATCCTTGCTAAGGCTTACTAATGAAGAAGGATAATAGTAACCGACAGTATTTGCTCATGAAACCCAAAGCCTTACGTTTTCAAGGAAATTTGATTATGGTTTCGCTCGGTCTCGATTTCCTCCCCTCGGTTATTTTGCAGCTCGCCAATATGAGCCCTACGCGCGCCGACCGTACGCGCGCGAAAATTTTCATTCCATAATGAAAAAAGGAAAACCAAGCCCATGAAAACTTCACCCTATTGCATCCTTTGCCTGAATTTGCTTCTTTGCCTGTCCGCCTTCGGGGCTGTGCCCACCGGATCGGTCACGATCACGGGAACCGCGGAGGTCGGGCAGACCCTAAGCGCGGGCAATACCCTGGCCGATGCCGATGGACTCGGCGCTATCACCTACCAATGGTATCGTGACGGCCAACCGATCAAGAACACCCTCAAGGACGGAGTGGGCGGGGTGGACGGCTTGAACGGGGCCAATGGCGTGACGCTCTCCGCTGACGGAAGTCACGCCTATGTCGCGGGGGGAAGTGACGATACGGTCAGTTGGTACTCGAGAAACGTGAGTACGGGAGCGTTGACCTACGGAGGGCTGTTGAAGGACGGGGTGAATGGGGTGGACGGCTTGGATTATGCCTATGACGTCACGCTCTCCGGTGACGGAAATCACGCGTATGTCACGGGGTATGTTGACTCTGCGGTCAGTTGGTACGAAAGAAACGCGAGCACCGGAGCGTTGACCTATGGAGGGATGTTGAAGGACGGTGTGGGCGGGGTGGATGGCTTGAACGGAGCCCGGGGCGTCACGCTCTCCGGTGACGGAAATCACGCGTACGTCACGGGGTTGAGTGACGATGCGGTGAGTTGGTATGAAAGAAACGCGAGCACGGGAGCTTTGAACTACGGAGGGATGTTGCAGGACGGTGTGGGCGGGGTGGACGGCTTGGACAGTGCCCGGGGCGTCACGCTTTCGAGCGATGGCAAGTACGCCTACGTCGTGGGTAAGGATGACAATGCGGTCAGTTGGTATGAAAGAAACGCGAGCACGGGTGCCTTGACCTACGGAGGGATGTTGAAGGACGGAGTGGGCGGGGTGGACGGCTTGTACGGTGCCCATAACGTCACGCTCGAGAGCGATGGCAAGTACGCCTACGTCGTGGGTAAGGATGACTCTGCGGTGAGTTGGTATGAAAGAAACGCGAGCACGGGAGCGTTGACTTACGGAGGAGTTTTGAAGGACGGGGTGGGCGGGGTGGACGGCTTGAACGGTGCTCAGGGCATCACGCTCTCCGCTGACGGAAATCACGCCTACGTCACGGGGTGGGGTGACTCTGCGGTGAGTTGGTATGAAAGAAACGCGAGCACGGGAGCGTTGAACTACGGGGGAATGTTGAAGGACGGGGTTGGCGGGGTCGACGGCTTGGCCGGGGCCGAGAACGTCACCCTCTCCGCTGACGGAAAGCACGCGTACGTTACGGGGAAGAATGACTCTGCGATCAGTTGGTTCGAAAGAAACGCGAGCACCGGAGCGTTGACCTATTATTCGGAAAGCCAATCGACCTATACCTTGACCGCTGCCGACGGGGACTCCGTCATCACGGTGGTCGCCAGTTACGTCGACGGGACATCCAACCCCGAGAGCGTATCCTCGGCGGGTACGGCTCAGGTCCAGGGCGCTCCAACCGGTATCGCCCTCGACAAGATCTTCGTGATGGAGAACCAACCCGCGGGGACCATTGTGGGCAACCTCGTGGTGACCGATCCCAACCAAAACGACAGCCACGTCCTCGTCCTCGTCGACGACAACGGTTCCGCCCTCGACAAGGCCCTCTTTTCCCTGGAAGCCAATGGCACGCTCCGCGCAACCGCCTCCTTCGACTACGAGGACAAGTGGCTTTTTCGCTTCCGGGTGCGCGCGACCGACTCAACCGGGTTCTACATCGAAAGAACCCTCGGGGTGGCAGTCCGCAACCATCCCGCCGACGACAACCACCGCCTCCTCGCATTCGGGGCGAACCAGAATCTCCAACTGGGCATCGGCTCGCAAAACGTTCCTTTGCAGATTGCTCCTCCAGGCTCGGGCTACATCAAGGTCGCGTCGGGGCTGTCTAATAACGGCAACCTTTTCGTGAAGGCCGATGGTTCCCTTTGGGGCACCGGTTCTCGCCTTGGTGGAGATGACCATTATCGCGACCTCGGCCCGAGCCAACTGGACGCGGGTCCCGTTACCTCCTATGCCATCGGGGGATATAATAACGGAAATTACGCCCTCTGGACGCGTCCGAACGGATCGCTCTGGGTTGTAGGCTATGGGAATTATGGGCAATTTGGAAACGGAAACAGCCAACAACAGAATATATACGAACCCCAACAACTGCTCTCTTCGGGCGTCAGCGCGGTAGCCGCGGGGACCGAACACAGCCTGATCGTAAAGACCGACGGATCGCTCTGGGCCACGGGCAAGAACGAATCTGGCCAACTGGGCGACAACACCAACGAGACCCGCGACACTTGGTTCAAGGTGGTGGACGCCAACGTCACCGCGGTCTTCGCGGCAAGTCGGCACAGTCTTTTCCTCAAGACCGACGGTACCCTTTGGGGGATGGGGAAAAACTATGGTGGTATACTGGGTGACGGCACCGAGACGGACAGCCTCGTCCCCGTGCAGTCCAACATCAGCAACGTGGTCTCCTTTTCAGCTGAGTATTCTCGTAGTTTTGCAGTTAAGACCGACGGTTCCCTCTGGAAGACGAAAAGCAACGCCGCCAACGGTTGGGAGCAATTGGTGGATGCGAACGTGACTGCAGTCGAGTCGGGGCATAGCCACACTACCTTCACCAAGACGGACGGCTCGCTCTGGACAATCGGGTATAGCACCTATGGTCAACTGGGCGATGGGGCCTATGCTCGGCGAGATTCCAACCCCGAGCGGGTGATGGATTCCGGGGTGGTCTCTTCCGACGCAGGAGGACACCACTCTGTCTTTGCGAAAACCGATGGCTCGCTCTGGGCGATGGGCTCCAATGACTCCGGTCAGTTCGGCTCGGGCGACACCTCCAACCCGAAACATCCCGTCGAGGTGCTGCCCAGCGGAGTGGCCGCCGGCAACCCGAGTAAGTTCGGTTACGTTCTCAAGAGCGACGGAGCCTTGCTAAACCAAGGATCAGCCCACATCAGTCACGGTCCCTCCAATTCTGCCACTCCCTCCGAGTACCTGCCCTCTGGGGTCCTGCAGGTCGCCAATCCCTACCTGAAACTGGTTTACCTGAAGGACGACGGTTCGCTCTGGAGGTTGAAATTCCATCCGCGCGTAGACGAGCAAATCGTACCCGGCGGCGTTGCGGTTGTTGCCGGCCCCAACGGTTGGCCAGGGGGACATAGTCTATTTATCAAAGAGAACGGCTCGCTCTGGGCATTTGGAGACAACACCTACGGCCAGCTCGGCGACGGCACCACAACAGCCCGGGATGACCCCTTCCAAATCGTAGCCAGCGAGGTGGTGACCGCAGCAGCTTCCGGTTACCACAGCCTGTTCATCAATACGGATGGCTCTCTCTGGGCCATGGGATTGAACAATTACGGCCAACTGGGCGACGGTTCCACCGAGGACCGGCATTCCCCCGTGAAGGTGGTGGACGATGGAGTGATCGCAGTTGCTGCCGGGAGCGGTCACACCCTGTTCCTGAAGGAGGACGGTTCGCTTTGGGCCATGGGCTTGAATCATCGTGGCCAACTGGGCGACGGCACGACGCAGAGTCAGCATTTACCCGTCAAGGTGGTGGACTCCGGCGTAATCGCCATGGCCGCCGGACAAGGATCAAGCGGACAAGTCGAATCCTTGATGGTTAAGACCGATGGTTCACTCTGGTCGGTCGGCAGCAACGAATACGGACAATTGGGCGATGGCACACTCGAAAACCGAACCACTTGGACCAAGGTGGTGGACACCGGGGTACACGGCGTGGCCGCTTCCGGTAATTCCGTCTTCGTCTTCGCCGAGCCGAACCAAGCTCCTAGCGACCTCTCCCTTTCCAACAATACCGTCCTCGAGAACCAGCCTGCCGGAACCATCGTGGGCGAACTCAACGCGACCGATCCCGATGTTTGGCTCAATTCCCAAAGTTTCACCTACGCCTTTGCCGAGGGCAACGGTTCGGATTCCAACCACGAGTTCTCGCTCGACGCCAACGGCACCCTGAGCACTTTGGCAGCCTTTGATTTCGAGGGGGAGAATGAAGACGGCGACCCGACCTTGAATATCCTCGTCCGGGTGACCGACGACCACAATGCCTCGCTGGAGAAGCAGTTTGTTATCTCCGTGCTCAACGATCCTGCCGACGATCCCGTTCCCCCGGGCAACGAATACCAATCACCCGATGGCAACGCGACCGATCAGAACCAGTCGACCACCTCCCCTGTAGATCCGGTCTACGCCCCGGTCGTGGGCACTCGTTCCTTCACCGGGGATGCCATTGGGGGTTACCTCTTCGGTGGGCAAATTCTGGCCCATGGTGGCTCTCCCGTCCTTGAAGCAGGCATTTTGATCAGTCGGAAGATGAACTTTGTCGATCCCATTCGCTTGTCCGCTGGCGTAGACTCGCAAACGCAGGAATTTTCCATCACCTACAACGGACTGGAGCCAAATATCACCTATTACTACCGGGCCTATGCCCGCAATGCGGTGGGCGAAGCGCAGGGAGTGACAAGGAAGCTCAGGACCTCGGAATACGTCGGTCCGTCCCCCTGGTGGGCAGGGATGCCCGAGAGTGCGGGCGGGTGGCGAACCTCCGACTGGTTCGGCGCCTTCCGTCTATACGGGAACGCATGGATCTATCATGCCAAGCTCGGGTGGGCTTACGTCGTCTCCGACGGCTACCAGGGAATTTGGCTCTGGCAAAGGGAACGTGGTTGGTTATGGACGCAACCGGGAACTTTCCCCTATCTCTGGCGCCATGAAAGCGCCGGCTGGCTCTACCTGCTCGGAAACTCCGACGGAATGCCCGTCTTTTGGGATTTTGAAACAATGGGCACGAGCGCGCCCTGAGGATGCTCTCCTCTTCTACGACTACGGAGCCAAGGCATGGGTCAAGCTGAGCCAGGCGGCGGCTCCGGGCCGCTAGGCCGCGCCTATTCCCCGTAGGGAATCCAGACGTTCTTGACTTCGGTGGCTTGGCGCAAAAAGCCCCGGCCTTGACCTTGCTCGGAATCGAACCAGTCCCGGGCCAGCCCATGGTTTGCCCAGACGCGCTTGAGGTTGGTCGCGGATGCCCGTTCGATTTCCTCGGTCAGTCCGCTTGATCCGAAATACCAGATTGCATCCAGATTCATGTGTCCGGCAAGGGTCTTTCCCACTTCCTCGTGAGTGGCGGTGATCAGGTTGATCACGCCGGACGGGAGGTCGGAGGTTTCGAATACTTGGTAAAGGTCGGTGGCGGAGAGAGGATAGGGTTCGGAAGGGATCGCAACAACCGTGTTACCCATGGCGAGGGCGGGGGCGATAAGCGAGACTAGCCCAAGAAGGGGGGCTTCGTCCGGGCAGATGATTCCGATGGTCCCGACGGGCTCGTTCATGGCGAGCGCGACCCCGCGGATGGGAGCCCCGTGGGCGGCTCCGTCGTATTTGTCCGCCCAGGCGGCGTAAGTGAAGAGGCGATCGATGGAAAGCTCGACTTCCCGTTCCGCGGATTTCTTCTTTTCCCCTGTCATGGAAATGATCCGCTTGGCAAATTCATCCTTCCGGATGGAGAGGTTTTCCCCAAGGTAGTATAGGATTTGGGCCCGCAGGTGGGCGGTGGAACTTCCCCAATTCCGGGCGGCGTTGGCTGCCTCGACCGCGTTGCGTACGTCTTTGCGGTTACCTTGTCCAACCAGGCCAAGCTGTTTGCCTTTGGCCGAGAATACGGGGGTCGAGTACCCGCTGTCCGGTCGGGCTTGTTTTCCACCGATGAACATTTTCGGGGTCCGGTCTATTTCCGCATCATCGGGTTCGCTCTGGCCTTCCTTGGGTAGAATTCGTTCGAGATTGTCCACCGGTTGCAACTCGGGGCGCAGATAGGCGTAGAGACCTTCCCATCCGCCTTCGCGTCCAAATCCGCTTTCCCGGCGCCCGCCGAAACCGGCGGAGGCGTCGAACTGATTGGTCGAGTTGATCCAGGCTACCCCGCAGATGATCTTGGGAGCCAAGTCGAGAGCGAGGTTCACGTTTTCGGTCCAGATTGAAGCGGCCAGCCCGTAGCGCGTATTGTTCGCCAAAGCCACGGCTTCGGCGGGTGTGCGAAAGGTCGAGCCTACGAGAACGGGTCCGAAAATCTCCTCCTGCATCAAGCGGCAGGACGGATCAACCTCAGTGATGAGGGTCGGCGGATAAAAGCATCCGCCCTTTGGCAGTTCACAGGCACCGACGTGCCGGTCTCCGCCCTCCTTGAGCCCTTCCTCGACCAGGTTGGTGATTGATTCAAGTTGACTGGGGTCGACGATGGCTCCGAGGTCGATCGATTTGTCCAAGGGGTCGCCTACCCGGAGCTTGTCCATGCGGGCCTTCAGCTTGGCGTGAAAGACGTCGGCCACACCTTCCTGAACAAAGAGGCGCGAACCGGCGCAGCAAACCTGTCCCTGGTTAAACCAGATGGCGTCCACCAACCCTTCCACGGCACTGTCCAGATCGGCATCATCGAAGACGAGGTAGGGGGACTTTCCTCCTAGTTCGAGGGTGAGTTCCTTGCCGTGTCCGGCAATGGCCTCGCGAATTTTCCGCCCGACCTCGGTCGAACCGGTAAAGGCGACTTTGTCGATTCCCGGGTGGTTGACGATCATCTCGCCCACTCGTCCGTCCCCGGTTACGATATTGACCACCCCCGGGGGCAAGCCTGCTTCCTCGCAAATCTCCGCAAAGAGCAGGGCGGTCAGGGAAGTGTACTCGGCCGGTTTGAGAACGACCGTGTTGCCCATCGCGATGGCGGGCGCGATCTTCCATGCAAGCATGAGCAAGGGGAAATTCCAAGGGATCACTTGGCCGGCCACCCCGTGGGCCTGATAGTTTTCCAGTTCGCTGTCCATCAATTGGGCGGCGCCCGCATGGTAGTAAAAGTGACGGGCAACGAGGGGGACGTCGACGTCGCGGCTTTCCCGGATGGGCTTGCCGTTGTCCAAACTTTCCAAAACGGCGAACAGCCGTGAATGTTTCTGAACGAGGCGGGCAAGGGCATAGAGATACTTGGCCCGTCCCGGACCTCCCAATCCTTCCCATTCGGGTTGAGCCCGATGGGCGGCATCGACGGCCTTTTCGACGTCTTCTTCCGAAGCTTGGCAAAGGGAGGCGAGAACTTGTCCGTTGGCCGGGTTTCTCGTCTCGAAGGATTCGCGCCCCTTGGGGTTGATCACTTCCCCGTAGACGAACAGACCGAAACCATCTTCATGCCCGGCTATCCAATCAAGGGCGGCTTGCGGGCTCTCCGGAGCTTCCCCGTAATCCATCGTATCCAAAATTTCCTTCACTTTCATCTCTTATCCCATGGCGTGTCGATGAGCGGCCGAGTAGTGACCGGTCACGAAATGTTCGAGTTGTCGTTCGATGTCGCCTAGCAAGCTGGACGCGCCGAATCGGAAAAGGTCGGGTTGGAGCCACCGGTTACCCAGTTCCTCCTTCATCAGGGCAAGGTAGGTCAGGGAATCCTTGGCCTTGGAAATTCCCCCGGCCGGCTTGTATCCGATCCGGAAACCAGTTCTTTCATAGTAGTCGCGGATCTGACGGATCATGGTCAGGCTGACGGGCAGGGTCGCGTTCACGCTTTCCTTACCCGTGGAGGTTTTGATGAAATCGGCGCCTGCCATCATGCAAATGAGGGATGCCCGGGCGACGTTCCTCAGGGTCCCCAGTTCTCCGGTCGCAAGGATGGCTTTGACGTGAGCGTCCCCACAGGCTTCCCGGAATTCCTTCATCTCGTCATAGAGAGCTTGCCAGTTCTGGGAGAGTACGTGACGCCGCGAAATTACGATATCGATCTCCTTGGCCCCTGACTTGACCGATTCTCCGATTTCGGCAAGGCGCAGGGAATAAGGAGACAACCCGGCAGGGAAACCGGTTGAGACCGCGGCGACGGGTATGTCGGTGCCCTCGAGGGCGGAAACGGCGGCCGGGACCATCTCATGGTATACGCAAATGGCCCCCGTGGTGATCGAACCGGGTTCGACTTCCAAGGCCTCGAGCAGATCGGCCCGGACGGGAAAACGGGCCTTCCGGCACAGTCGGCGCACCCGGTCCTCGGTATCGTCTCCGGAGAGCGTGGTCAGGTCAATGCAGGTAATGGCCTTGAGGAGCCAGGCGGCCTGGTTGGCTTTCTTGATCGAGCGCCTGCCCGGCAGGGCCTTGCACCTGCGCTCGATGGCGGAGGTGTTGGCTTGGACCGCAAGGGCCCAATCGAGGTCAAGTTCCGTTCCCGGGTTCCTTGGGTTCTCTTTCGTATGCGTGGGTTGGCTCATTGTTCGAATGACAGGGAGACGATCTTTAGGATTCGTCCACTTTCTGGCAAGGGTCGAGTTTTCAATGAGTTCGTAAGCCCTTCTCCCCTTTCTTCTTTCCAATTTCCTTCTTTCTAGGCAAATTAAGGGCATGTCACTTTTCGAACAAGCCTGCGAAGTCCGGGAAAATGCTCATGCTCCGTATTCCGGTTTCAAGGTAGGCGCGGCCCTGCGCTCTTCGTCAGGGAAGACCTTCGTGGGGTGTAACGTCGAGAATGCGGCTTATCCGGAAGGGACTTGTGCGGAGGCCGGTGCGATTGCAGCCATGGTGGCGGCGGGAGAGTCCGAGATCGAAGAGATTTGCATCGTGGCGGGGACAAGCAGTCCGGTTTCGCCTTGCGGGGGTTGCCGGCAAAAGATTTCCGAGTTTTCAAAACCCGATACCGTGGTTCTGCTTGCCAACCCGAATGGGGAAACGGTCCGCAAGAGCGCCGGCGAACTTTTGCCGGATTCCTTCAAGCCCTCTCACCTCGAGGAATAATGGACGCCCCCGCCATCTTGGCAAAAGTTCGGGACGGCGAGCCGCTTGACCGTGAGGAAATCGTTTATTTCGCCCAAGGCTTGGCCTCGGGCAAAGTGACTGATTCCCAGGCCGCCGCCTTTGCCATGGCAGTCTGCTTGAACGGCTTGAGCGAACGCGAACGGGTCGAGCTGACCCTTGCCATGCGGGACACCGGAAAGGTCCAGCAATGGGATTTGCCCGGTCCCGTGCTCGACAAGCATTCGACCGGTGGGGTGGGGGATAACGTCTCCCTTGTTCTCGCTCCGGCGCTGGCAGCCTGCGGAGCTTACGTCCCGATGATTTCCGGACGCGGGCTCGGGCATACCGGAGGAACGCTCGACAAGCTCGAGGCGATTCCGGGATACCGGACGGCTGTTTCCGAAGAGGAACTTGCCCAAGTCGTGCGCCTGGCCGGATGCGCAATTATCGGGGCGGGCGAAGGCATTGCCCCGGCGGACAAGAGACTCTATGCGATTCGCGACGTCACGGGGACAGTAGAGAGCATCGACTTGATCACCGCGTCCATCCTTTCCAAAAAACTCGCTGCCGGTCTCGAGGGGCTGGTGCTTGACGTCAAGCTGGGCAACGGGGCCTTCCTGACTGATCCGGAAGAAGCCGAGGGTCTGGCCCGGAGTTTGGTCGACGGCGCAAACGGGGCTGGGTGCAAGACTTCCGCTCTGCTCACCGACATGAACGAACCGCTCGCCCGGGCGGCCGGGAATTCCCTTGAGACGAAGAACGCGATCGGTTTGCTGACCGGGACAGAGGACGATGAAAGGCTACGTGGCGTAACCCTTGCCCTGGGAGGCATCCTTCTCGAGCTCGGTGGGTTGGTGGAGAATGCGCAGGCCGGTGAGGAAAAACTTTCCCAAGCTCTGAAAGACGGGAGCGCCGCCGAGCGCTTTGCCCAAATGGTTTCCGCTCTCGGGGGGCCGAACGATTTGCTGGAGAACCGGGAGGTTCATATGCCGGAAGCTTCTTTCGTTTGCGATCTGACGGCGGGAGGGAGCGGATTTGTTTCCTCGGTCGACGTCCGGGCCCTCGGACTCGCCGTAGTGCAGCTCGGGGGCGGGCGGTTGAGTCAGGACGACGAGCTCGACCTGTCCGTTGGTCTCGACCGGGTCGTCCGCAAGGGACAAGCCCTTGAGCCGGACACCCCATTGTTACGCATTCATGCCCGGGACCGGGAATCCGCCGATCGGGTGGGGGATTCCATCAGGAACGCTTTCGCATTGAGCGAGAATCCGCCCGAGGTTTCTCCGCTTGTTGGCTCGCGCATTGATTCCACCAGTTAATCATTCATCATGAAGGAACACCTGACCATTATCGACCACCCTCTCGTTCAGCACAAGCTGACCCTCATGCGCAGGAAGGAAACTCCGAGTTCGACCTTCCGCCAGTTGCTTTGGGAAACTTCCATGCTCCTTGCCTACGAGATTACCCAAGATCTTCCTTTGACCACGATAAACGTGGACACTCCTTTGTGCCGTATGCGGGCTCCGATTATAGACGGCAAGAAGCTTGCCTTGATTTCGGTTCTGCGGGCGGGCAATGGTTTGCTCGACGGCATCCTCGAAGTTATTCCTGCCGCCCGGGTCGGGTTTGTCGGCATGTACCGCGACGAGGAAACCCTTCAACCGGTCGAGTACTACTGTAAAGTTCCGCCTGAACTCGACAAGCGTCTCGTGATTGCGGTCGATCCCATGCTTGCCACCGGGAACTCCTCGGTTGCCGCGATCGACCGGCTCAAGGAGGCGGGTGCGAATGATTTGCGCATGTTATGCCTTTTGGCCGCCCCCGAAGGAGTGGCCCGAATGAAAGAGGCTCATCCCGACGTACCGGTTTTTACCGCGGCCTTGGACGAGAAGCTCAACGAGAATGGGTATATCGTACCCGGGCTCGGGGATGCCGGAGACCGGATGTTCGGAACGACCTGACGCTCCCACATGACCAAGCCCCCGGTTTCCTCCGTATCGATCGTCAGGCGTGGTCCTGACGGGGAAGAGGAGTTGGACGACTTGGTGGTGGCTGAGGAACCCTTGGAAATCAAGGTCGGGTTCGGACCCGAAGAGGATCGGAAGCAGAAGAGCTTGTCCGTGACCATGCGTACGCCGGGGCATGATCTCGAGTTGGTCGCTGGCTTTCTTTTTGCCGAAGGAATCATTGACGAACCCGGGCAATTAAACCTTCTCGAACATTGTCAAAACGTGAAGTCAGAAGACGAACGGGGTAACGTCGTGCGGGCCGAACTGGCTCCTGGGATCGAGCTGGACCTGGAAAGTCTGCAAAGATATTCCTATGCTTCCTCAAGTTGCGGAGTTTGCGGAAAGGCATCGATCGAAGCTCTTGCCCAATTGCAGTGCGGATCCTTTCCCGAAAACGAACCCTCCGGTTTTGATCCCGAAATGATCAAGGACTTGCCCGCCCGGTTACGGGAGGTTCAGACGGTCTTTCGCCACACCGGTGGAATTCATGCCACCGGTTTGTTCGACCTGGAGGGTAACTTGTTGCTCATGCGCGAGGACGTCGGGCGCCACAACGCCCTCGACAAGGTCATCGGGGCCAAGTTCCTGAAGGGCGAGTTGCCCCTCTCCGCAACGATCGGGTTTTGCAGTGGTCGGCTGGGTTTTGAACTGGTGCAGAAATCGCTCCGGGCCGGTTTGCCAATCTTGGCCGCGGTCGGGGCGCCCACCAGCTTGGCCGTGGAGACGGCTTCCAAATATGGGATCAGGCTGTACGGGTTCGTCCGGGATGGCCGGCTGAACGAATACCTCAATCCGGTCCGATGAGGCGTTGCCGGGCAACTAGTTCCCCGATCCTCTTCCCTTGAAGGTCAGTTCGGCCACGCCGGACTTGTCAAGATCACCGAGGCCCAGTTCAACCATCTTCTGAAATTGGGACAGGGTGGCTTTGGCAAGGGGTACGCCGATGCCCGCTTCTTCTGCTACCGCAATCGCAATGCCCGAATCCTTGGCCGCGTGCTCGGCGGAGAAATAGCATTCGTGATCCCGGGTGAGCATGTCTTCGGCATCGGTTTCGAGTACGCGCGAGTTGGCCCCGGTCTGGGAGAAGATTTCGCAAAGCATTTCCAGGTCGAGTCCGAGAGCATCACCGATCCCAAGCCCTTCGGCCAAGGCTGCGGTGTTGATATTCATGACCATGTTGACGAGGGCCTTGACCTGGGCGGCCCGGCCGGCTTCGCCTACGAAACGAAGGTTTATGCTCAGATCGTCCAAAAGGTCCTTCGCTCCTTCGAAGACCTCCTGCTTCCCACCGATCATCAGGTAGAGCGTGCCTTCGCGAGCTTGAGTGATGCTTGATGCCATGCAACCTTCGAGGGTCTGGCATCCGTTCTCGGCAGCCGCTCCCTCAAGCTTGACGTGCATGGCGGGGGAAAGGGTCGCGCAATTGATGAATAACTTTCCGGAAGCGTTTGTGAAAAGGTTGTCCCCTTCACCGAAGAAGATCGCTTCCATCGCCGCGTCATTGGTAACGACCGTCAGGACGACGTCCGAATTGGCCGTGACTTCGGCAAGGGTCTCTGCGTGGGAGCACCCCAGTTCCTGCGCAAGCGCGGAGGCGACGTCCTTGGCCACGTCGTTTACGCAACTTACTTGGTATCCTTTGTCCTTGAGGTTGCGGGCCATGTTGGCGCCCATGCGGCCGACACCGACCAATCCGATTCTTTTCTCCTTGGAGCTCATAGTTGAATATCCTTTGTGTTTACTGAGTATTTTGTTGATAAAAGACTTTACCTTTGATGGTTGGCGCGCTGAATTTGTCCAACCTATTTTTACCAATTTACCCTTTCCCCTTTTGACGGGCATCGTCAATCCCATTTGCCGAACCGTTCTTTTTCACCCAAACAACATACAACTACAACCCAGATATTATTATGTCACAAATCGTACCTCTCATCAGTTCGGGAACAGCCGGTCCCCTCGGCGTTCTTCACCTCCCCCGCCTTTGGCAGAAGGTCTCTTTGGAGGCTGCCGGCAAGATCGCCGACGGTTATCCAGGAATCGGAGCCGGTTACGACTCCATGGTCATCGCCGGCCTTGGTCTTGATGCCGAAGCCGTTCGTTCCTTCATCACCGGTTCCAAGCCCACCTATCCGCAGTTCGAAGCATGGGTCAAGGAACAGCCTGGCGCCAAACTGGACGCCGGTTCGATAGGAGAACTCAATGACTCCATCACCGGATACAACCATGATGATGCTACCCGTCAGGGAATTCTTTCCGCCAATGGTTTGGCAGACGGAGACCCGAAGGATGCCATCAACTTGAACAACCTGGACGACTGGCTCGAGTTTCACGCGGCCGAGATCGCCTGATTGCTCAGGAAAATCATCTTTGTCAAGCGAAGCCGGTCCCGTTGCGGGGCCGGCTTCGCCTTTTTTCGGCTTTGTCGCATATTGGGGAACACCTTCGCTTTCCACCTTGATTTTCGAATGCGCTCTTGCCAAGGGGTGGTGTTCGTCATAAGCCTGCACGCATGATTGAATCCATACAAAACCCGAGTGGGGAAACGATTGACTATACTTTTCACGATGGGGCCGAGGGTGCCCGTGACCTTCTGATAATCGGTCATGGGGTAACCGGCAACAAGGACAGGCCCTTTGTCATTGGGTTGGCCGAGGCCGTGGCGGCCGAAGGGATGCCTGTTCTGCGTTTTTCCTTCGCGGGGAATGGAGATTCCGGGGGCAAGTTTGCCGATTGCACCATTTCCAAGGAAGTGGATGACTTGAAAGCCGTCCTTTCCTTTGCGGATGCGAATGGGTACAGGGTAACTTACGCCGGTCATAGCATGGGTGGGGCTGTCGGTGTTCTCGCGGCTGCGGGTGATGATCGGATCAAGCACCTCATCTCTTTGGCAGGAATGGTGAATACGAAAGCTTTTTACGAACGCGAGTTCGGAGAGGAAACCCCAGACGAGGGATGCATGTGGGAAGAACCCGAATGTCCTTTGTCCAAGCTCTTTATGGAGGATTTGCACACGATCGCCTCCACCGCGCCGAAGGCCTCCGATATCAAGGTTCCCTGGCTCCTTGTGCATGGTTCTGTCGATGACGTGGTGCCGATCGAGGATTCTCAGGAAATCTTCGCCCTAGCTAACGAGCCCAAGAAGATGGTGGAGATTCCCGGTGCCAATCACGTCTTTTCAGATGAAGGACTCGAGCCCATGAGCGAGGCCGTGATCTCCTGGATAGGAGAGACCATTCAAGGCTGAGAAATCCTGCCGTCTTCATCCGTCAGGCCCTTTCAAGCAAAGCCTTGGTTGCCCATAGTTCATGAAGGATTCGAAATCGCGAGCGGACGTTGACGTCATCCTGATTGGGAGCGGGGTCATGTCCGCAAACCTGGGTGCTCTGCTCAAGTGCATCGATCCCTCTCTGAAGATCGAGTTGTACGAGGTTACCGGGGAGTTGGCGCAGGAAAGCTCCAACGGGTGGAACAATGCGGGGACAGGGCATGCCGGAATTTGCGAAGTAAGCTATACTCCGGACTGGGGGGAAGACGGAAAGATCAAGGTGGGCAAAGCCATCGAGATCTTTGAGGAATTCGAACAGACCAAGCAATTCTGGGCCTATGCTCTACGTGAAGGCATGATCGGGAACCCTTCGGAATTTATCAATGCAGTTCCACACGTCAGTTTCGTGTACGGTCAGGAACAGGTTGATTTTCTCAAGTCCAGGTACGAGGGAATGTCGGCCCATCCGTTCTTCTCATCAATGGAATACACCGAGGATCCCGAGAAGATCCGGGAGTGGGCTCCTTTGCTCATCGAGGGCCGTGAAGATATGCCGGTGGCCGCAACCCGCATGCTCGCGGGTACCGACGTCAACTTCGGAGACCTTTCGCGCAAATTGATCGAATGGCTCGGAAGACAGGAAGGGTGTTCCTTTCATACCCAACACCGGGTGACCGACCTGAGCCGTTGCAGTGAGGGATGGGAACTGAAGGTGCGTGATCTGGAGCGCGGCAAGACTTTGACGAGGAAGGCATCCTTCGTATTCATCGGTGCGGGAGGCGGATCCTTGCCACTGCTTCAAAAGGCCGGAGTTTCCGAAATCAAAGGCTATGGCGGATTTCCGATTGGTGGCCAGTGGTTGATTTGCGAGAAACCCGAGATCGTGGATCGGCACGAAGCCAAGGTTTACGGGCTTTCCCCCGGGGCTGCTCCCACCATGGCGGTTCCTCATCTGGACAGCCGTTTTTTGGAAGGCAAGAAGGCCTTGCTCTTCGGACCTTATGCCGCCTGGACCACGAAGTTTCTTCACAAAGGAGGGAGCTTTTTGGATTTGCCCGGCTCGATCAAATTTCACAACTGGCTGACTTTGCTCAAGGTCGGAATCGGGAATTTGCCCCTCGTGAAGTACTTGGTACAGCAGGGGCTCCAGAGCATGAATACCCGGTTAAGGGAATTGAGAAACTTTTATCCCGACGCCAAGGCCGGGGATTGGAAACTGATTGATGCGGGCATTCGCGTACAGGCGATCAAGAAGGAGGATGGAGATGCGGGCATCGTCCATTTCGGTACGGAGGTGGTAACCACCTCGGATAAGTCGGTCTCCGCTTTGCTTGGTGCTTCTCCGGGAGCATCGGTCTGCGTGAACATCGTGCTCGAAGTTGCCCGGAAATGCTTTGGCGAACTTCTCGGGAAAGAGCAGGCTCAAAGGAAGCTCAAGGAGATGATCCCGACTCATGACGTCGATCTGCGTTCGATCAAAGGGGGCGAGGAAATCGCCCGTTACCGGGAGTGGAGCCAATTGGCTGAGGAAGCTCTCGGACTTTCGGGGCATTGATCCCCCCTTTCAGTCATTGAATTTTCTCGCCCGTTCGTTCGAACTCATTCAAATTTTACTGCATGAAGAAATTATCCCGTCTTTTTGCACCTGTCCTGCTGGCGCTCTTCCTTCTTGTTCCTCCTTCTGCGCAATCTCTTCTGTCCGCTCCGAATCAGAAGCAGGGCGGAAAGGCCAATAACAACAAGAAAACCGCCGCTCAAAAGAAAAAGGAAGCCGAGCAGCGCAAGAAAGCTCAGGAACGGGCGGAAGCCGAGCGCAAGCGCAAGGCCGAGGAAGAGCGCAAGAGAAAGCAGGCAATCGAGACAGCCCGCAAAAAACGTTTGCTCGACCGTGTAGGAGAAGCGAAGTCGGGGATCCGCAAATGCTCCGCAGAGGCCAGGGATTTGGCAACGCGTTACCAGAAAATGATCGATGGCCGCGCTCTCATTGCCCGTTCGATTGATTTGCTTGTTCTCAAGCCGGCGAATGAGAAATCGGAAGATGCGAGCGCCCGTCTGCTCAAGATCGAGGCCCAATTCAAGGCAAAGGCCAAAGATTTCCAGGGAGCCGCGCTTTCTCTCGAGGGGTTGAAGAATTCGGAAAAGAACACCCAAAGCAAGGGAGGCACCGCGGAGACTTGGGAAAAGACCCTGCTCGATCTGAAGAGGGAACTAAGTTCCGTCAATGCTACGGTCAAGAGTGGCGAGAGCTCAAACAAGAGCTATGGCGGATTCATCCTATCCCTGATTCCGGAATACGTCCGGGCCGGGGTCAAGTTTTCCGAGAAGGAAAAAACGCTGATCAAGAAACTCGCTTCGCTTTAGAGGTTTCTATTAAGGTTTGGTTCGGGTGTCGGTTTAAAAAAAATATCCAAAGGTACAAAGATATAATGTCAGTGCTTTTGTACCATCGGAAACACCGAATGTAATAAAGCTATTTGAGTAAAAAAGGGATAAATCGAGTCCGTAAGAGAATGAACTGAATTCTACATCACCAAAGAAAGCATCATACCTTAGATAGGGAAGAAGGGAAAAGTACTTCATTCCTAGTTCTGACCCAATGGCTAAGTTCAAATTATAAACATTCTTTCTATCAAGCGCTATCGAGTTTTTTGTCGAGTTGCTTTGTCCCCAAGATTGGAAGATATCAAATGCGAGGTGTTCCAATTCTCCGCTCGGAGAGGAATAAGTGTCGGATGGACCTTGATGTAATTCGATTTTGTGCTGTTGATAGCCTGCTCCTACTTGTAAGAAATTTACGGATGTTAGGAAAGGTTCCAAAAAAAATGACCGGTCATAGGCCCTTACAGTCCCATGAATTCCGTAGGAACTTTTATCCAATGAAAAAAATCCGGAATTACCGCTATTAAAGTTTGCCAATGAGAAACTCATATCCGTTTCACGCATGTGCGAAAGGAGCAGGAGTCCCTGAATCCCTTGTTCCTCATCATCTGAAGAAAGGCTCGCTCCACCCATGCCAACAAAATTGCCATCGCCCAAAAAACCGAGCCCAGCAAGCCAATAGTCTCTGCCAACAAGCCTGTTGCCAAGTTCTTTTGCATTTTTTCGACTTTTTCTTTCCTTACCCCTTTTTCGTTCCTCGTAGCCAACGACCTTATGACCATGCCGGTTCATAAAAGAATTTACGTTTTCAAGTGGCTTGGGGATCGAAGAAGGTTTTTCCTTCGAATTTCCACTTGCAGGGGGATCGAATAGTGAGGATTGAGCTGTGGATGATTTAGACTTTCCAATTAATTTACCACGAGATTCTCCCCAAAAAAGGAAGGATAGCAAAAAAGCACAATAGAATGTCAATTGCAAGGGGCTCATTTAATCAATTATCCTTTTCATACCATGTGTATACATGTCGAAACTAAAAATGGTTGGTTTTCAAAACCCTTTGGGACAAAGGCAAAAGAAGGATTTTCACTCCTTTTTGGTAATGGGTTAGCCTTTTTTAGCAAGGTGTAATTCCGACAATGCCTCTATTCGTAGGACCACTTCATGACCCATGGGTCGTGAAACTTCTGTTGTTGGGCCTTGAGCTTCTTTTTGTAGCGTTCGAGAGCCTGAGCATGTTCGGGTTCGCCTGCCAGGTTCTTTGATTCATGAGGATCCTCGTCGATCTTGAAGAATTCGAATTCCGGGCGGTGAATGTATTCGCGCACCGTCTTTTGTCCATAGGGGGCGCTCATTGATTTCTTGTACTGCGCTTGGAAGCTGCTGGCCGCCCAGAGGTCGGACGCAAAGGGATAGGGGAGGGGATGAGCGATGTTCCAAATCAGCTTGTATTCGCTGTCCCGCACGACTCGCATCGGGTAGTACATCTGGATCTCGTGAAAGGTATGAGATGCGAAGACGCTTTCCCAATGAGCTTCCTCAGGTTTGCCTAGAATGGATACCCAGGACTTTCCATGGTAGGCGGATAACTTATTTGTCGATCCGCGGTTCTCTTTGGCTACGTAATCCTTCCCCTTCCAGTACTTGTTCGGATCGACCCAGTCCTTTGGGCGGTTTGTCTTGGTATCCAGACCTCCCGCAAAATCAAGCAGGCTGGGCGTAATGTCGATATGACTGATGAGGGCCTTGTGCCGAACCCCGCGCTTTTTCTCGTAAGGATTGCGCACCACGAAGGGTACGCGCAAGCCACCCTCGTAAACCGTGGTCTTGCCTCCCGCAAAGGCCATTCCATGGTCGGAGGTAAACACGATCATCGTCTTGTCGTAGAGATCGGCTTCCTTGAGGATCTTGACCAGGCGGGCGACCCCCTGGTCGATCCGGGAAACGCTCTGGTAGTACTGGGCGAGTTCCTCACGGGTTTCCGGGGTATCGGGAAGGAAGGATGGAATCGGTACTTTTTTAGGATCGTAGAACACTTCCTCCACTCCGTCATGAGATTTGCGGTTGGGCTTGTTTCCGAATAGATCGGGCTTGAGATCCCGCTTGGAAGTCTTGTCCTTCCCTCCTCCGCGATGGGGATCGGAGGTAGCGAAATATAAAAAGAAAGGCTTTTCGCTTTGCGCGGTTATGAATTCCCGGGACTGCTCGGCCATCTGTACGGCGTTACGGGTGCTTCCCCGAAGATAGGTCTCGTAATGAAAAACTTCTTCCGGAGCGACGTGGTATTTCCCAATGTGGGCAGTCCGGTATCCGGCATTCGTCATGACCCGGGGCAGGGAGAGCCCGACCACGTTGTAATAGCTGGCGAACTTGTGAAAGGCATGCTGATGCCCGTATTGGCCGTTGGCATGGTTGTGCAGTCCGCTCATGACAACCGACCGGCTTGCCGAGCAACTGGCTGTGGTCGCGTAGGCGTTGAGGAAAAGAGCGCCGTCCTTGGCCAGGGCATCGATGGCCGGAGTCCGGGCAACCTTGTCGCCATAGCAACCGAGGGTCGGACTTTCGTCATCAGTAATGAAGAAAATGACGTTTTTCTCTGCCGGAAAAAGCGCGGACGCGAAGGCGGTGAGGGCAAGGTAGGGGATGAGGGTGCGGATGATCATGACGAGCAGGTTGACCAACGAAACTCCAACGGTCAAGGGTTTGGATGGGTAACGGTAGGATTTGACTGCTTGGGGAATGATTTCTTCAGGCTCGACCTGAATCGGTTTTACCGTCATTTCATGTTACATGAGTCAAAAAAAATGTCGTTGGGGCATCCTCGGAACAGCAGGAATTGCTCAAAAGAATTGGCAGTCCATCCGCAACGCAGGTAATGCCGAGTTGGTCGCCGTGGGCAGTCGGGACGTTGCCAAGGCCCAGGATTTCATTGATCGTTGCAGTGCCCAGATTCCTCATCCCGTTGCCCCCAAGGCGATCGGAAACTATGACGAAATGCTCGCTAGTGACGAGATCGATGCAATCTACCTTCCTCTCCCCACCGGTTTGCGGGCGCAATGGGCGATCAAGGTCGCCCAGGCAGGCAAGCACCTGCTTTGCGAGAAACCTTGCGGGACAACCTTGGACGAGCTTGACGACATATTGGCTGCCTGTAAGGAAGCGGGGGTGCAGTTTATGGATGGAGTCATGTTCATGCATAGCGACCGTTTGGCGAACTTGCGCAAAGGCTTGGATGATGGGGAAAGCATTGGGAAGCTTCGCAGGATTGCGACCCAGTTTAGCTTTTGCGCTCCCGAAGAATTTCTGACCGAGAACATCCGTATGCACAGCGATCTCGAGCCCCAGGGCTGCATGGGCGACCTCGGTTGGTACAATTTACGCTTCATCCTATGGGCTATGAACTATCAGGTTCCGCGGGCCGTTACCGGTCGACTGCTCAATGCATCGGGCCGGGCAGACAGCCCCAAGCCGGTCCCGACCGAGTTCTCGGGCGAAATCCTTTTCGACGGGGACGTCTCCGCATCGTACTACTGTTCCTTCCTGACCGAGCATCAGCAATTCGCTCATCTGAGCGGGACGAAGGGGAACGTCCGCATCGACGACTTCGTTTTGCCTTTCTACGGAAACCGGATCGGACATACCGTTTCCAATGCCGCCTTCGATTGCGACGTTTGTGACTTCCGCATGGAGCGGCGTGACACCCAGGTGGTGACCGAGGAATACTCGAGCAGTCACCCGACTGCTCAGGAGGCCAAGCTTTTTCGCACCTTTTCCGGTCTCGTTCTCGGTGGGCAACCGGATTCCCATTGGCCAGACGTTACCCGCCTGACCCAGCGGACTCTCATGGCCTGTCTGGAGTCTGCGGAAAAGGGCGGGAGCGAAGTTTCCCTAGCTTGAATACTCAGGAAGCGGTCCAGCCTCCGTCCACCGAGAGCATGGCTCCGGTCACGTAACTGGATGCATCGGATGCAAGAAAGATAGCCGCTCCCTGAATCTCGCGCAATTCTCCCCATCGCTTGAGCGCGGTCGCGCCTACTATGAACTTCATCCCTTCCTCGGTGTTGGCGATCGATTCGTTCATCGGAGTGAGAAAAGGACCCGGGCAAATCGCATTGACCGTTACGCCCGTACCGGCCACTTCCAAGCTCAGGGCCCGCGTCAACTGTGTAACTGCGCCCTTGCTTGCGGTGTAGGGCGTGCGGTTGGGAATACCGACCAGACCGAGGGCGCTCGACAAGTTGATGATGCGCCCGCAAGCGCGATCCTTCATATGAGGCAAAACGGCCCGGGAGCAAAGCCAGACTCCGTTTACGTTCACGTTTTGGACTTCCTTGAAGTCATCGTAGGATACTTCCTCAATGGATCCGCGCCTGTTGATGCCCGCATTGTTGACGAGTACGTCAATTTGCCCGAAAGCGGACAAGGCATCCTTGACCATCTGCTCGACCGCGGCCTCGTCCGTAACGTCGGCTTCGTACCCGATCGCTTTGGTTTGGTAGGACTCCTGAATTTCCGAAGCCGCCGCTTGCGCTTCCGCAAGGTTCCGGCTCACCAGAAAGAGGTTGGCCCCGGCGGAGGCAAAACCTTCCGCCATGGTCTTCCCCAAGCCTTTTGATCCGCCTGTCACGATGACCGCTCGTCCGCTCAAGTCGAATTGTTTGATTCCGGGAAGCATGATCAATCACCATGCGTTCCTATACCCGAAGGGCAAGCAAGTAAGGCCAAATGACTTGATAACCTAGAGACTGTGGAGAAAGCCTTGCGTTAAGCGGAGCCTCTCCGGATTGGAGTCATCCGTTTCCTAAGGCAGAGGCTCAAAGTCAATGCACGAGTAGTCATTCTGAAAAACTTGGAACTTCTGCATGATAAGCTCCAAGGTGATCGCGTTCATGCATATGCCTCGGGCATAGATAGTTCGAGTGCATTTCTCTTCATCCTGAATAATTTCCACCTCCGCTTTCCATCCCGGTTCCTTGACCAAGTCCTGTTGAATGGATCTTCCTTGAGGAATCAGAATGATCAATTTTCCTGAAAGCAAACCCTTTTGATAATTCATTATCTTTACCGACTTGGTTCGATTGTAGAGGATTTGCATAACGAGCTCGTGGTCGGATGCGCCACTTGCCACTTGCTCTGCTCGCTCAATGGCGTTTGTCATCTTTCGCTTGATGAACTCGTCATCCGCATTGCTCGCCACCTGAGTTTGATTGCTTGGGAAGTTTGGAGTTCCCGACCCGGACAATTGCAAACGGGCGTATGCCTCATCCACTGCTTTTAGGTCTTCGGGGGTAAGAAAGGCTCCTGTTTCGTCATCCGGATCAAGTTGGCTTACGTAATTCAACCAATTTATAATCTCGCTGATAGATTCTTCGTTGGAATCAAGCGGGGAGCTTGTGCTCAAGTTGTTGGATTCGCCATAAAGGCTTCCGTCCGGGTTTGCCAGATCTGGTTGTTCATCCCGGTCAAGGGCAACCATTCCGTTCTTGTTCGTTTCGTAAAAGGTAGTTGGATTATCCATGGCTATTTGAGTGGTGAACATACATCGGTAATTAAAAAAAATCAAAAATTCACCTTGTTTTTTTCTTTTGCCGAAACTCAGGAAGCCCGATGATCGAGGGCAGAACTCCCTCTTTGGTTTAGCTCGGACTTTGTTCCGTTACCGCTTGAATGGTGGTGGATTCAGGTAGTACGGAGGGTCCGAGCGGACAGGATATCGATGCGGCCAGCCCGCGCAGGATCTGAATCTCGACGTCCGTGGTCTTTTGGTCGTGATCGATCGTACGGGCGCAGGCCTCCAGGAGGGCTCTCTTGGCCATAGGGCTGAGCTTGCCCAGGCGGGCCATGGCTTCGTCCATTCCCTTCAATCCGCATTCCTCAATGGGAGGGAGGGTGGACGTTCCATTTCGTTGAAGGGAACGAAAGCCTGTTTCGAAGGCCGGTTTGAGATCGCCTCCGTCTTGTCCGTAATGGGCCAGGGCTCCGAGGATGACCGCGCATTCGGGAATGCGGCTGCGGATCGATACCCTTCCGTGGAGCGGTCCTCGGACCGAGTGCTGCCGGCCGAAATCATGATCGATTACCTTGCGCAGGCTCCACTCGAGAAGATCGATTTTTTCATCGGCTCCGATCAGTGTCTCCGTGATGTTTTGAAAAGTGGTGAATTGATCGGCCGAGAGTTGGGAAAGGGCGGAGCCCGCCTCCTCGACAAGGATGAATTTTTGTTGCGAGTTCAAGGGGAATACGGCGCCCCTTATTTTGTCCGTTTCCTCGGCGGTTCCCGGTTCGGCCTGTTGCGAAATGATGGAAAGTTGTTTCCCGATGACGGCCGGACTTTCCAAATCCATAAGCAGGGAGAAAATAACGCACCTAGCCCCGAATGGTTCTCTGGCAAGTTCGAGCAGGGCGGGTGGCATGCCGGCTAGCAAATTGCGTGCGCGCTCGATCTCCTCGGTGCCTGGTAGGGTTGCGGTTTTTAAAAAATCCCGAGCGGATTCGCTTGGTTCTCCAGGTTGGCGTCGGGGGGCTTCCTGGGGTGAGTGAGTGACTGCTTGTTGACCGGAGGAAAACCCGGATGCCCCGGCCAGACCGGAAAACTCGGTGACCTGCTCGGTGATCTGGTCGGTGTCCGGATAAGTTTTTTTCCAGTTCGGCTCGATTCGTTGTATGCGCACGGGAAGAGGGGGATGGGTGGCGAACATGCTGCTCATGGCCGAACCGAAGAACATATGGGAAAAATCCTTTGCTCCCGGAACGGTGACTTCCGAACCGCTCGAAAACCCGCCTATGCGCTTGAGAGCCCCTGCAATGCCATCCGGATTCCGGGTGAATTGAACGGCTGACGCATCGGCCAGGAATTCCCGTTGCCTGCTTACCGCAGCCCGGATGAGAGACCCGAAGAAACCGCCGATCAATCCGATGGCGACCAGACCGATGCCGAGTAGCATGATGGCTCCGCCATTGTCATCCTTGCTCCTTCTGCGGTGTCTTGACCCACCTCCTGCGCGGAGCATGATCTCTCCAATCCGGGCGAGAAAGACGATCCCGAACAGGATGCCCGTCAACCGGATGTTGATGCGCATGTCTCCATTTAGGATATGGCTGAACTCATGGGCAACGACCCCTTGAAGTTGATCCCTCGTGAGCTTGGTGGCGCACCCGCGGGTGATTCCGACAACCGCATCCCGTGGTGAAAATCCGGCGGCAAAGGCATTGATCCCATCCTCGTCCATCATGTAGACCGGAGGGACGGGCGTCCCCGATGCGATCGCCATTTCCTCGACCACGTTGACCACCCTGCGCTCGAAAAGATCTTTCGAGTTCGAAGAGATCAAGCGTCCGCCCAGGGCGTTGGCCACCGTTGCCCCGCCTGAGGATAGGGATGCGATCCTGCCCAGGCTGGCCACGGCCACCACGACTATGGTTCCGGTAATTGTCAAGAAGGCCAAATCGGGGCTCCAGGCCATGTTTTGCATATCCTCGATTTGGCCGAAGACCAGTGAGAAGAGGACGAAGACCGCGATGATTATGCATATCACCCCCAAAATAAAGTATACAAAGAGGGTGCCCGTCTTTCCTCGGGCCTTGTCCTGTTGCTCGAAAAAATTCATCAGTTCAAACCGACGAGGGTATCGCGCCCTCCCGGATTAGAACTGTACCTTGGGAGCTTCGCTGATTTTCTTGCTATCGAACTCGAGGAGCGTGGCGTCTTGGCCATGCCCGAACATTCCGGCGAAAAAGACCGGAGGGAAAGTCTGCTTGTAGGTATTGTAGGAGGTGACGGCATCATTGAAAGCCTGCCTGGAAAAGGCGACCTTGTTCTCGGTTGCGGTCAATTCCTCCTGCAGGTTGGCCATGTTCTGATTGGCTTTCAGATCCGGATAACTTTCCGACAGGGCGAACAACTTGCCGAGGGCTCCGCCGAGCATTCCCTCGGCACCGGCCAAACCGGCCATGGCGCTCGCATCCCCAGGGTTCATCGATGCCGTCTTGAGGCTTCCCATTGCTTGGTTGCGGGCTTGAATGACCGCTTCCAAGGTTTCGCGCTCATGGGCCATGTAACCCTTGACCGTTTCGATCAGGTTGGGGATTAAGTCGTAACGTCTTTGCAGTTGAACCTCGATTTGCGAGAATGCGTTTTGGAAACGATTCTTCAGGGTCACCAACTTGTTGTATATTCCGATCACGGACATGAAGATGATCAAGGCGATGACTGCGAGAACGATGAGTGCGATTACGGTGCCGGACATGATGTATGGAAGTTGGAGGATTGGTTAAAATGAAATCTTACTATACTTTCTTTTCTTCTTATTTACGATTACAAGATCTTGGAATGTTTGTAACGCATGCGGTGAACTCAATCAGTAGCAAGGGATTAGAGAGCGAGTCAACAGGAGATTCCTTGGTTTTTGCTTTGATCTGAGCGTGCCTGCTTTGTTACTAGTTCTCAGATGGTAAATTCGAAGGGATGAATCTGTTAATCATTGTTGCCGTCCTGGTACTGTCTTTCCCTGCCTGGAAACTTTTTGAACGCAAGTACGGCCGTAAGAAATGGCCCGTGGTCAAAGTTTCGTTCGCTACCCGGCTCAAAAGAATACTTAGCAAACGGGTATCTTTTTATAAGAAGCTGTCTTCTCAGGATAAGCGGAAGTTCGAGTACCGGGTCATGCGTTTTTTGCAAAGCCACGAGGTTTCCGCGACAGGAACTCGTATCACCGAGACCGATCTGGTCCTGGTCGGCGCGAGCGCGGTGATTCCCGTATTCCGGTTCGAGCGCTGGCGCTACCGCGAACTCGACGAGGTGGTGGTATTCGGTCCGTCCTTTGACCGGAATTTTGACGGAAGCGGGGAGGAAGGGCGTGTGGTTGGTCTGCTCGGAACCGGTGAGCTTGACGGGAAGATGTTTCTTTGCCGGGATTCCCTGCGCAAGGGATTCGCTCAGGAAGAGGACGGGGACAACACGGCCATTCACGAGTTCGTTCATTTGATTGACAAGATGGACGGACGGGTCGATGGAATGCCCAAGCTCCTGATGAAACGGCAATACGTCTTGCCCTGGCTCGATTTGATCAGGCACAAGATCGATGAGATCGAAGCTGGGGAATCCGATTTCAATCCTTATGGGGCAAGCGGTAAGGAGGAGTTCCTTGCCGTGGCGGGTGAGTATTTCTTCGAGCGTCCGGAAAAAATGAAGGAATCTCATCCCGAGCTCTACCGGGCCATGCAACTCATCTTCGAGAAGCCCGACTGAAATCACCTTTCGGTCACCCCTTTTCCGTTGCCCGATTGATCCGGCCTCCTTTAACTTTCGCCCATGACTTACCCTAGGATTATCTTCCTCTTTTGCCTGCCCGCTTTGTTGTGGTCAGCCAAGCCGAACGTCCTTCTGGTCTATACCGATGATCAGGGGAGCGTGGATGCGAGATGCTACGGGTCCAAAGATTTGCATACCCCGACCATCGACCGTATCGCCCAGACGGGTATCCGCTTCACCAACATGTATTCGCCCTCCGCCATTTGCTCTGCCTCCCGGGCCGGCCTGATGACCGGGCGTTTTCCCGCCCGGGCGGGGGTTCCGGGTAACGTCTCCTCGTCAAAGGGGGCGGCCGGCATGCCGAGCTCCGAAACGACGGTTGCCGAGCTGATGAAGTCCAACGGCTACGTCACTGGGCATATCGGGAAGTGGCACCTTGGGTACACGCCCGAGACCATGCCCAACGGGCAGGGCTTTGATTATTCCTTCGGCCATATGGGCGGGTGCATCGACAACTATTCCCACTTTTTCTATTGGGTCGGGCCCAACCGGCACGATCTTTGGAAGCAGGGAAAGGAAATCTGGCGGGACGGGGAATACTTCGGGGACATGATGGTGGACGAGTGCAAGGGCTTCATCTCGAGGAACAAGACCAAGCCTTTCTTTGTCTACTGGGCAATCAATTGGCCTCACTA
>Ga0315322_10000624_pt1 | contig 26612 bp, 16 predicted proteins | sample M110021515metaG_FD_203461 | JGI IMG/M metagenome (GOLD analysis project Ga0315322, IMG submission 203461) | Ammonia-oxidizing marine archaeal communities from Monterey Bay, California, United States - M1 100m 21515 | ecosystem: Environmental > Aquatic > Marine > Intertidal zone | place: USA...
GGGTAGAGAAATGGGGAGGGATGGTTGAGTTACTTATTCGCGATATTGCTTCTACAAACCGCGAAGATCTGCTGTTTCCTCACCTTCGGTGCTTTGATGTTTATGCCGGACATTCTTGGGCCTCAGGGCATGCCAAGTTTGGTGATGGAAACAATCAGGAGTCTTCTTCTGAATCAATGAACGCTTGGTTTGGCTTGATGCTTTGGGGGGAAGTCACAGGAAATACTAAGCTCAGAGATACTGGTATTTTCCTTTATAATACCGAGCGAACTGCAGTGGAGGAATATTGGTTTGACGTTTCAGGCACAAACTTTCCTAAAGATTTCCCTGAGGTAGCTCTTGGTATGGTTTGGGGTGGTAAAGGATCCTTCTCTACCTGGTTCTCTGCCGATATTGACTGTATCCACGGAATCAATTGGTTGCCCTTTACTCCAGCTTCAATTTATATGGGAAGGTATCCTGATTATGTGAAAAAGAATCACGATCGAATCGTGGAGAAGCGGAAAAAAGGAAGTGATTACAATAACGGGTGGGGTGATTTGGTGGTAATGTTTAATTCCTTGCAGGATTCAAAAATGGCAGTCGATTACCTTGAAAGTCATCCGAATTGCAGTCTCGAGGGAGGTAATACTCATGCCTTTATGTCCCACTGGGTTCATACTTTAGATCGTCTTGGAGGAAACGACCGGAGCGTCACCTCCACGCATCCTTGGGTGAATGTTTACGTGAAAAATGGTAAGAAAACTTATGCGGCTTACCAATTCGGATCCACGCCGAAGGAGATTAAGTTTTCAGATGGCTTTGTCATGGTAGTAAAGCCGGGAATGACGGTTAAGAATTCAGGGAAGTGAGGCGGATTTAAGCCGTTTCTTGAGTTGATTGAGTAACTGCGTCTTTGTGGACTGATACTCTTCTTTTTTTGCTAGGTTTGAGAACTGGGCTGGATCTTTAATCATGTCATAAAGTTCTTCGTCGCCGTTTTTATACTTCATGTAGGCCCAGCGATCGGTGCGAAGGCTGTGGCTTCCACGGTTTAGGGAGAGAGCGTTAGTGCGCGGGCTTATACTAGGGTCTCTGAGCGTTGGGAGGAGACTTTTTCCAAGTACCGATTTTGGAATCGGAACTTTAAGTAGAGAACAAAGAGTTGGATAGATGTCTATGAGCTCTGCGAAAGATTGGGTCCGCCCCGGTTTGAGCCCCGGGGCTGAAATGATTACTGGAACACGAGTAACCTCCTCGTGGAGGTTGCTCTTTTGCCAGAAATTATGTTCCCCAAGGTGGTATCCATGATCGCTGAGAAAAACAATAGCGGTCGAACTGCTGAGTTTAAGCCGCTCTAGCTCGTCCAGTATTTTCCCGAGCTGTTCGTCCATGTAGGTGACCGTTGCGTAATAGGCGGCCCACATTCTCTTTTGGTTGTTGGGCCATTTGGCGATGCCGCTTTTTTGACTCGTCATCTTGGCCAGTCCAGCCCTCGGGATATCATCAAGATCGTTTTCGGGAACCTGAGGAAGGGGCATCTTTTGGAAAGGGTATTTGTCGAAGTACCTTGAAGGCGCAACGCTGGGGTAGTGTGGGCGGACAAAGCCGGTTGCGATGAAGAAAGGCTTGTTCTTGTGCTTCTTTAGAAGTTCGACGGTCTTTTCTGCAGCCTTCCAATCAGGTTGATCGGAACCATCGCCGTTGTAATCAACTGAGACAAACATCCGGTGCGCCATCCCAGTTGATTCACGGTTTTCCGGTTTATCGGTGAAGATGTTTCGATTGAGGCAGGCGTAGTTGCCTGGGGTGTGAGCTTCCTGCCCTTTTGTATTAAATTTTTCGTCCCAAGTAGATGGGATATCTTGGCCGTCGGTTCCCGCAATGATATCTCCCGGGACTCGCATATGGTAGATTTTCCCAACCCTAGCACTGTGCATTCCCTGAGATCGAAAATAGCTCCCCATATTTTCGCCATCACTTCCCTGATAACGGCTGTGCATGAAAGAGAGTCGGGACGGGGCGCACCAAGTCCCTTGACAGTAGGCTCTCTCGAAGATCATGCCGTTTGCGGCAAGACGGTCAAGGTTGGGAGTTTTACAAATCTTGTTACCATAGCAACCGAGTGAGCTTGCCTTGAGATCATCGGAGACGATAAGAAGAACATTTTTAATCTGCTGTGCAATACTGGTTTCCAGAGAACTAAAAAGACAGAGTGATATAATGATATGAATGTGCTTGGTCATAACTCGAATTGGGGTGGTGGACTCGATTTAATGCGTTCAGTTTTTAAAGTTTTCGCACCGTTGTTCCGAGGTGATATAGAATTCGTGAATTTGTTTAAAATTGATCGCAGTGTCGCGGCGGTTTTCTCTTATAAGAGAGTTTGTAAAGTTCTCGGTTTCCGGGTGAGGAAGAGATAGAATGTCGTTCTTCGTGAGTTAGAAATTTGCCTCAAACGATACTTTGACAGGATCGGTCTGATTGAAAATCTCAATCTCGCAATGACGAGCCTAGACGTTGAAAAAGTGGGGTAAATGGTTGGAAGGTGACCGTTTCTTAAGGAGAGAGTTGGAGCGATTGAAGTTGTCATACTATTGTTACCATGTCCCATGGCCTGTGATGAGGAGCTTACCTTAGAAAGGCCATCGTCGATAATTCACAGAACGAAGTTTAGGCACAGTTCAATGGCTTGTTGTGCTAGGTTCACGGTCATTTAAAAGGCGGCTTGAAGCCGCCTTTTAAAAAAATCAGAATGAATCCGAAGGATCAATTAGAGGGCCTGGCCGAGTAATTCTTATCTTTGAACTCCGTAAAGAACCCAAAGCTCGAGGGCTCCTTAAGGTGTTTGTTGAGGATCATTTCAACGTGTCCGTCTAGCATGCAGCAATGCACCTTATCTTTGTGGTTTCCCTGTGGTGCGTTGTTGACATTATTGAACACCCAGCCATGTGATTCCACGTTGTCATCGGTTTCGCCAAAATAGATCGTGCTAGGGCCATCTTTAACGGCGCTCAAGCGGACTTTATAAACATTTTCCTCCATGGCATCATTACTGACATCACCGCCAAGCTTGGCATTGTAGGCATAACTTCCAAGGCTCAAAGTTGGATCGTTGTGGAGTGAATCATATTCTGTCTTGCCCTGACCAAGCTTCTTTTTGGAAAGCGGGTTTTGAAGAATTGTTTCTGAAAATGGTAATCCCCATCTGTAGCTGGAGCCACTTCGCTCCGCAACGGTAAGTTGCTCGGCTACTAGGTCCCACCACACGAAAGAGGATTGTTGTGAATCCTGAAGGCTTCCTTTGTAGGGAGGGAAGGTGTCAGGAGCATGATAGCCGGTATTTACCCCCTCGGACTGAAGAAAAGTAAGGGCGCTGTAAATTTCCTTCATGTTCTTGCTGGTCTTTCCGGCATCAGCTGCGGCGAGCCCTGAGCGGACTGCAACGAGGGCAACTCCGGCAAGAGTCGCGATGATAGCGATGACGACGAGGAGTTCGACGAGAGTGAACCCTCGTTTTCGATAGGAGGAGGTGTGTGTTTTCATCTGGTGACTGAAGCTTGGATGTCTGGGCGCGGGGATCAAGCAGTTTTCACGACCGCAGGGGTTCTTACTGATATTCTCGCTGGTTTTGAAGTCTGTGACACTGGTTTCACATGATAAGCGGTTTATTTTACTGGTCGCGTTTAACTATTTCCTTTCCTGATCGGAATAGAGATTCGGATGGAACTGGTTGAACGAAAGATAGCCATAGCCGGCGATGACAATGAAGCAGATGGCGACTAGATTGAATGAAACAGGAACTCCGTGCGAGGTGATCAAATTGCCCTGGATTTTGGCTCCAACTGCGCCGCCCACAATGGCCATGATCAGGAAAGCGGAGCCCAGTTTGGCTTCTTCCTCTTCCATGCCGTCTAATGCAATTCCGTAAATAGTGGGGAACATAAGCGACATGCATCCCGACACGCAAACTAGACAGATGAGGCCGGAATAGCCGGGCATGAGAATTGCTCCACATACAAAGATAAGTCCACCAAGTGCAAAAATCATCAAGAGCTTGCCTGGATTGATAATACGAAGAAGCCAAGTGCAGACAAACCGGCTACTCAAAAAAAGGATCATGGAGGCAATGTTCCAATTCTGGGCTGCTGCCAGACTCAAACCCACCTCTTCCATCCCGTAGTGAATGATGTAGGTCCAGCACATAATTTGGGCTCCGACGTAAAACGCTTGTGCAACCACGCCGCCGGCAAAGTGACCTCTGCGAAAGATACGATTCGTAATTTCAAGGAAGGGAGCTTCTCTTTCTTCGCTTTTAAAAGTTGGCATTTTTGAAAAAGCAAAGAGAAGGAAGAAAAGAATAACGATGATAGCGATGACGAGATAGGGAGTGCGGACATTTGCGAGGTCAGTCACTTGGAGTCTTTTGAATTCTTCAGGCTGTGTTGCGTTGATTCCTTTGAGAGCGTCGGAAGTGGCGCTTGAAAGAACTCCAGGAAGTTCTTCAGAGAAGATGGGAATCTCTTCGTAAAGGGGGACGGTGACGTCTCCGCTTAGAATCACTTTTTCGCCCTCAATTCTCGCGCCTTCGGGTAAAATGGAATCTGGAGTGAAGATGAATTTGGTGGCAGACGGATTGTTTTTGCCGAGCTCTTCGGTGAATTTGTTAATTTCAAGCTGGGGAGCGAGGATGAAGGTAGCGATGGCCATGCCGGTCAGCGAGCCGATGGGATTAAAGGCTTGGGCAAGATTGAGGCGTTGCGTCGCGGTCTCACGAGGGCCCATTGCAAGAATGTATGGATTACAGGCTGTTTCTAAAAAAGCGAGGCCGCATGGTATAATATAAGAGCCCAAGACAAAAATTGGGAAGGAGATGGCGAGACTTGCCGGGATGGCGAGGAGCGCTCCGATAGCATAAAGGGCGAGCCCTACAAGGATGGCTCCTTTGTAAGAAAATCGCCGAATAAAGAAGGCGGCTGGAAGGGCCATGCAAAAGTAACCAAAATAGAATGCAAATTGAAGCCACGCGGCTTGGGCGGTGGGAATGATGAAAACCTGCTCGTAAACTTTAACGAGCGGGTTGGTGTAATCGTTAGCGAATCCCCAGAGAGAAAAGCAGCAAGTTGTCAGGATGAAGGCCGCTAAAAATTGTCGCGGAACGATTGCCGGAGAGTTGTTGGATGAAGCCACAGTGGAATAGTTAAAGAAAGAGGGATGTCAGACAAATTCATTTTTGTGGAGATCAAAGTCTCGTAATTGCGTGAAAATTGCTAGGCTATCCCAATGAAAGATTACTCACGTCGCGAAATGCTGTCTTCTCTTGCCCTTTCTTCTGCCGCTTGTCTGACCGGATTGGGTCATGGAGAAGGGCATAATAATCCCATTGGGGTTTCAACATACAGTTTCTGGGGATTTCAGCGGGATGAACTGAGAGATATCGGAAGGTGCATCGATCTGGCGGCGAAAATGGGTTTTGACGGAGTTGAAATTCTGCAAATCCAAATGGAGGACTTTTCACCTTCGATGCTGCAAAAGATTAAGCGTCAGGCTTTCATGGCGGGAGTGGATTTGATGGGCTTTTCCACCCACCAGGATTTTGTCGACCCCGACGAAATCGTGCGGCGGAGAAATGTCGAACAAACGATCAGTTATATTGAACAGGCTTATGCGTTGGGGATTCCGACCTTGAGAATCAACACGGGTCGCTGGGGGACGAGCAAGGATTTTGACGCGCTTATGGCAAATCGTGGGATTGAGCCGGTTTTGGAAGGTTACACTGAGGAGGAAGGATTTGAGTGGGTGATTGAGTCGATGAAGCAGTTGGTGCCTTACGCTGAGAAATGCGGAGTGGTTCTAGGTTTGGAAAATCACTGGGGCCTTGGGTTAACCCCAGAGGGTGTCATGAGAGTCGTGAACGCGGTAAAGTCACCCTGGTTACAAGTGACTTTGGATACTGGAAATTTTCTAGAAGATCCCTATGCGAGGCTTGAGAAATTGGCTCCGCATACCGTGTTGCTTCAGGCAAAAACCTACTATGGGAAAGGGAGGTGGTATACGCTCGATATTGATTATGAGCGGATTGGCAAGATTATGAAGAAGGTGAACTATAAAGGTTACGTCTCGCTTGAGTTCGAAGGTCTGGAGGATCCCATGACGGCAGTGCCGAAGAGCCTCGAACTTTTGAGAAAGCACTTTTGAACGCGAGTCTAAAAGTCAGCGAGGTGTCTTGATTCTCCACTCGGCCCGATAGAAGACGGAAGGGTCGGGGGTGAGGAATGGGGCAAGCTTTGCCGTGATTGTGGTCCCGTTTGTTTGTCTTGAAAAAGATGCGGTAGGCAAAGGACTCCAGTTGATGAGGTCAGTTGATTTGGCTATCATGAATTGCTCGGCGCGAGCCCCTGCCGGATAGTGGGAGCTAAAGGTAGCTTGGTTGTTGTTGGTTGCGGCCGTGGGGTTAATTGTCGGGTTTTTTTGGAGGACCTGAATCGCGATCGTTTTTGAAATAGTCTCATTCACGGCGAGGGTGTAAGTGGTGGTTTCAAGTGGCGAGACTTTTAGGAAGCCAATCCCATCGATCGTGAATGGTCTGACGTTATCGTCATTGAGAGTGATGGTTTCACTGCTATTGATGTCCCAGCGGAGGAGAGAACTTTGTCCAAGTGTGATGCGGGGGATGAGAGCGTCGAAGGAATTGATTGAGGCGTCAGGAAGAGTGACTGGGATTTGGTTTGTGAGGGTTCGGCCGTCGCTAAGTTCGATTCGGTAGGTATTGGAGTTGTCGTAGATTGGCGGCCGGACAAGGTTGTCTCGGGTTCGGATGGCATAAATCAATTCGTCGGTTGTCTCATCATAGATTTTCAGAACCGGGGGAGGATTGTAATCGGTGGGAATTACCGGGAGATATCCGGTCGGGGTTCTGCCGTCGTTGTCGGTCTGAGAGATGGTAAGAGGCCAGTCTTTGAATTGTGAACCTGTAGATGGGAAGTCAGGATCGGCATGGAGGGGCCAGGTTTCGAAGGTGATCCTGCGGTTCGCCTTGTTCATACGAATGATTCCGTATCCGGCACCGCGGTCGTGGAGGTTTGCTGGTGAGATGTTGCGAGTCTCATTGTAATATTGGTGGGTGTTTCCGGCTGCGAGGACCCTGAGATGATGAGGGAATTGAGAGGTGAGATTTGGTTTTCCGGAGGGCAGGGTGCCAACGCCATTAAAGAAAAAGTCACCCTTGTAGGGATTGACGGTGTCGGCCCGACCCGCAGAATTGTTGGCCGGGTCCCAGGCTCGCGGAAAGAAATTTGCGATGGCGGGCGCCGTGTAGGAAAAACCAGCGTCGGCAGGAGTTTCGATCCCATGATGAGCGAAGGTGGCGAGATGCTGGTCTCCCGCGATTTGGAACATTCGGCTGAGGCGGAGAAGTTCCCAGGCTTCATTGCGACGGTGGGTGGGCCAGCCGTGGGTGTCGCGGTCATTGAGGCCAAAATTGTAACCGCTGTTGGCGTGGGTATGGAGGTTTCCAAAAGGAGACTGTGAAACCACACATTTGAGTTCCTGATCATTCCAGTCTTCAGCCCAAGCCCGAAGGAAGTTCTTCTGGCGGTTACCGAGGAGGAATTGTTGGTTGAGATCACTGGGTGGATTGGAACTGCCTGTTTTGAATTTCCGGTCTTCGAGGATCGCAAAGCCGACACCACCGTAAGTCATTCCGGTAAAGTAGGTGGGAATCCCTTGGGCGACTGGAGGCGCTGGTTGGTTCGGATTGTAAGGATCCGAGTCGGGAAGATGAAGGGTCTGGGTGCGCTCGACCATTTTAACCCAAGAGGCGGGTTCGTCGTAGCCACCGGTATTTTGGTTGTTGGTGAAGATTCCGCCTTCGCCCCAAAGGTTGCCTTGGTAGATGTCATGATCGTCGGGGATGCAAACGGTGGGCCGATTTTTGGTGATTTCCCTGGCTTGCAGAACCCAGAGATACCATTTGTAAAGGTAGTCGTGGTGGCGGTTGAAATTTGTTCCGCTGTCTTCGGGCGTTGGCTGACCTTCGTAAATCTGATCGCCGAGGGCGAGGAAGACATCGGGGTTGTGTTTGGCAATGTGATTGAAGGCGAGAGTGTGAGGTTGCCAGAGGCGGACGGGCGACCAATCGAATCCGTTGTTTTGGATTTTTCCGTCAGTGATCCGTTGGCAAGTGGTCGCGGCGACTGAAATACTCTTCTTCTCGACTGGGTTTTTACGAATGGTGCCCGTCCAACGGTAAGGAGAGCCGTCGATAGTCACGGTGGTACGGAATTCAGTATCGCGGGTGTCATCCCAATCGAGAACGCGAAAGGTAGCGTTGTAGGATGAGAGATTATCTGTGGTATCGACTGGTGCTGTAGCGATCGTTTGCCAGATTCCTTCTCTGCGGGTTTCGAGGATGAGATTCGGGGAATCGGTGAGGTCAAGAGGTGGGAGTTGGGCGGTGAGTTTTAGAGTTCCCCGGCTGAGAGTATACATTGTGCCAAGGATGGCGAGATGACGGTTAGATTCAGGATTGAGAGCTGGGCCGGAACCTGCAAAATCGTCGAACCAAAAGCGGGCATCGTTTGCACCTTTGTGAGAAAGAAGGGCGAGGGAACCAAGAATTTGAGCGGAAGGGATTTCGGCAGTGGCGCGGCTTCGGAAGGTGCTATTTAGGTCAAAGGCGTCGAGGGTGAGCTGGTAGGTGCCGGTTTCAGAAAGATAAATGGCGGTGAGATCAAGGCGTGTGTTATTCGAAAGCGCGACCTGAGGTTCTCCCGCAGCGAGGAGGTTGGTCCCACCGGTCGTCATGTCTTCAATGATGGCGGAACCATCTCCGCGGATGCCAAGGAAGACGCCGAAGTCTCTGCCCAAACCGTCGTGAACGAGGAGGGATCCTCGCCAATCAAGCGAGGGGCCGGCACCCAGGATGAAGCCGGATCGTGCTCCGTTTGAGCTCCTTCCAGCATGGATGCCGGTCCGGACCGATAAAGTAAAGTTTTGTCCGTCACCCCGAAGGGTTGTGTTGGTTTTGTGTAGGGTTCTTCGGTCGCGGTTTCCGAGGATGCAATTGACCCGCCCACTGCGAACTTCCCAGTCGTGGAGACGGTTTCCCCAAAATCCGGGGCCGGGCCAGACTTGGTTTGGAGTAGTGTTCCAATTCTTTAGGAAATTACCAGAAGGTTCGTTTACACTCCAGGAGTTTAGCCGAACGTTGTCGATGGATTGGAAGTTGAGTTGGGGAGTGGGAGTGCCGCGGAAGCGGATGCCAAGAGGTTTTCCGGTGTGGGCATCGAGGGCCCTAGGAGGAACGGCGAGGTGGTAGTGGGACCAAGAGCCGAGGGAGGGGGATTTGAAATTGTAGGTGCGTGAGGCAATGGTCTGGATGGCGTCATTTTCTTTCACATAGAGTTCGGCGGTGAAGTTTCGTTCGACGGGTGTGCCGGTCGATTGACCACGTTGCAGAGTAAAGTTCTCAAGTCTGGCGAATCCTCCGCCACCATTGATCGCTTGAAAGGATACGAAGAGTCGTTTGCCCGAAGTTGAGGCGGGCACTGGAGCAAAGATCGAGGTTTGAGTTTCGTAGGTTGTGGGGATCGTGGAGAGATCGGACTCGATGCTCTGAATAGCGGTTTCATTTCCGGTGATGGTATCGTCATCAGTAGTGAAGAGAATAACGCGAACGCGGTTGGAGGCGGCGTTCCAGTTGAAGGCATCACGCCATTGGTAGGTCACTTGAAAGATTTCACCAGCAGCGAGGGTGTGGCCGGTATTGATGGCGAAACGTCGCTCGCTGCCGGCCGCAAGAACGGCGTTACGAGTGCCATCGAGAGAGGTGTTGGCAGGGTTGAAGCGTGTTGCTTGGCTGGTCTGCTGGACGTTCCCAAGGTTATACCAGAAAGGAGTTTGTTCATAATTACGACCATCGGTTGGCGAAGTGTCATCGTTAAAATCACCATTTCGAATTCCGGGGGCGACGAGGGTGAGATTAGGAATAAAATCTCCGCCGGGAGTTGCTCCGCTGAAGATGGCGGCATCGAATCGCAGCGAATAAGAGGCTCCCGTTTCGATGAGGTGAGGAGTGATTTGGCGAATCTCGCCGGAGTCTTCAAATGAAAGTCGCCAGCCTCCATTTCCATAATCAGTACGGTCATTGATGACCTGACCAGTGCCTTCCCAACCGATAATGGAGGGATCGGTAACAAGTGTGCGATCGATGCCGCTGTTTATTTCGCCACCGGGATTGAGTAGGGACAGAGGAAGGGAAAAGGCAGGTGTAGCAAGGGCGGCAAGAAGAAAGCGGGGCACGGCGTCTAAGGTTGATGAATGAGACGGAAGAAGCGGATTTTGTCCGACAGAAGAATCATGCTTTGGGAAAATTTACCAACGCCTGATCCATAGAAATGTTCTTCTTCGCTTATGGTAGGCAATTGACCGCCCGGGAATGGATCGCCCCAATTGATGAGATCGGTTGATGATTGAAGTCGGAAAAGCGAGGCTTGCCCCAAGCTCGAGATCGGATAGCTGATGGAGGTTGAATTTGATATTCGGGAGGCTTTAAGTGGATGATTACTGGTGAATTCGGTGGGATTGCTCCCTGTGAAAAACTCAAGTCCGTTGGAGATACCATCGAGGTCGGGGTCGGACCCAAATAGAGCATTGGTTCCAGATAATACGTGGGTTTGTTGAGACCAGATCTGATAGGCGTGTTCGGAAAGAATGAGGGCGATTTTGTTACCCTGGTAGTGGTAGTCAAAGAGATAGCCTGGAGGAGGGATATTGGTATTCCGGAAGCCATCAATGAGTGAGTTGTAGGTGATGATCGGGTAGATGACTTCGGTGAGGTTTTGAGCAGACCAGCTCAGGGTGGTGTTTGATAGATCGAGAATTCCGGTGGAGACCAGGTGATCTGCTCGGTTGCCGTCGATTTCAAGATGAAGTTTTTGGGGTGAGGCATTTTGAATGGTCAGGGTGCCAATTCCCTGACCGGGCGAGATGGTGCCAGGTCCGCTGAGCGCGTTTGTTAGAGTTCCGCTCCCGGAAAGGGTGCCTTTTTTAGAAATGATCACTTCGGAGGAAAGAGTGACGTTTTCTGCGAGGATGATTTCTCCCTCTGCAATAATAGTGGGGCCGGTGTGCTTGGGCGACGATTTGATCAGAAGGGTAGAGGTTCCGGATTTCTTCAGGGTGGCTGGTTGCTGATACTCTGAGATTTGACTTTCGAGAACAAAGGTGGCATTTCCGTCTCCTGTGATTTCGAGGTCGTGATAGAGAACGAGGTCTTGTTTTAGGAAGAAGGAAAAAGCTGGGCCCATTGCTTCAAGGGCTAGGTTTGCAGGGGTTCCATCGAGGTCATTGGTGAACAGAAGTTCGAACCCGTTCAAGGTTGCGGACTGGGAGGATGCTCCGTCAAACGATCCAGTGAGGCGCAGGGAGTTGAGCATAAAAGTGAGATCACTGATACGAGTGAGGTCGTTATCTATCTCGTAAGAAAAATCCTGGGTCACTGGAAAATCTAGGATGCAGCCGGGGAAGGAATCAGTGCGAAGGAGGGTGTCGGGTGAGTTGGTTTGAGGATCGGCCCATACGGAGTCTTGCGACCAATTCAGGAATGCTGAAGGGGTAGGCTGGCCGCCTTGCCCGAGAGTTCCGCGCTGGAGTTTGAAGTCATCGAGTCGCGCGAATCCGTTACCAGTTTGGGCTGCATTTACTTCTACGAAGAGACGTTTCCCTTCTTCACTGGCAATGATGGGATTAAAAAGGAAATTTTCATTTTGGTAGGCCGAGTTGCTCTTGGATGTTCGGGATACGAGTCGTTGGAGACTAGTACGGGGGCCGCTAATGCTGTCATCAGATGTTGTGAAGAGAGTGACAGCGACGAGATCGGAGGAATCATTCCAATTAGAGGCGTCTCGCCATTTGAAAGTAACTCTAAAAATTTCCCCGGTTGATAGGGTGTGGCCGGTGTCTAGGCCTGCGGCGCGGGCATTGGATTCGGCAATTATGGCATTACGAGATCCATTGGCGGAGAGGCTGGTATTAGTGAAGTTTTCGGACAACGTGCCGGTCCCAATATTTTCCCAAGAGGGAGTTTCAGCGTAGGTTTGCACACCGCCTTCGCCGCCCGCATCAAAATTTCCGTTCCGTAAATTTCCGTCAGCAAGTGTAAGGTTTGAAATGAAAGTTCCTAGCGGTGGTGGTTGGGGATCAAGAACGAAAGCGTTGTTTAGGTTGATGGAAGAAGGTGCCTTTGTGAGTCCGGCGTGACGTGGCTTGTCAATGGTGGTTTCGAAGGCAGTGAAGGAATCTAGAAGATCTGCGACAATTTCGGGGTTTGCTTCTGAAAGGTCAGTTGATTCTTCGGGATCCACTGAAAGATTGAAAAGAAGGAAGGGAGACTTGCTTGCGTTTTTAGCGAGCTTCCAGTCGCCTTTACGGACGCTCACTTTGGTGTCATTACGGATCGTGATTACTTCATGGGGAATGCCGGGAATAGTTGAATTGAGATAAGGCAGAAGGCTGATTCCATCTATCTCGGCTGGAGGAAGTCCTCCTGCGGCATCGAGGCAAGTCGGAAGAATATCGATTGAGTGAATGGGGGAGTGGTAAGTGGAGTTTGCGGGAAGGCCGGCTCCGGCAATGATCATGGGAACGCGAGTTCCCCCCTCAAAGATGGAGCCTTTAAAATTTCGAAGCGGGGTATTGTCTGCTCCGGTATTGTTAGCACCACCGTTATCATTGATGAAAATGACCAGCGTGTTATCTGTGAGCGAAACTGATCCATCATCTGCAGGGTCATCTAGAGTGTTCAGGATGTTCCCGATTTCCCGATCCATCGTGAGGACCATTGAAGCGTAGTTTTTTCGTTTGCCAGTAAGGGAGTTTAGTCGTGGGTCATTGATGTCTGGCGAGGGGCCGATGGGGCCGTGGGGAGCAGTGAAGGAAACATAGAGGAAAAAGGGGTCAGGATCGGCATAGTGGCGCTTGATGAAATTTACGGCGCCAATTCCGAAGGCATTGGTGACGTAGTTGTTGCTGGTGTTCCAGGGTGGGGTTGTTTCGAGAACAGTGTCGGCGAAGGGGGAGGCAAAGGTCTCGCGCAAGGTTCCTGATCCGCCCATAGCTCCGATTCTATAATTGCGGGATCCTTTCCAGATCCCAAAAAACTCATCGACGCCTTGATGCTCGGGCCGGTTGCCGGCTCCGCTGTCATTGGCGCGTGCACCGAGGTGCCACTTCCCTACCACTCCGGTGGTATATCCTTCAGACTTCATGCGGTCGAAGATGGTGATGGTGTCGGGCGAGAGTCCATCGACGTCATTGGCTCCCATGAGATTGTTGATGTTGTATTCGTAGCCGATCCGTTGCTGGTAGGATCCGGTAACAATGGCGGCGCGGGATGGAGAACAGACCGCGGCTGTGTAGGCATTGGTGAGAAGGGTTCCGCGCTGACGTAAGGCGTCGAGATTGGGCGTCGGAACAGTCGACTCTGGTTGCCCCGGGTTGAGGGTCTGGATGTAGTCATCCATAAATCCCCAGTCGGCATATCCTGCATCATCGGAGATAATTACAATCACATTTGGCTGTTGCGCAAAGAGCGGGAAGACAAGCAGAAAGAGAAAGAAAAGACGTATGTTACCCATCACCGCAGTCCATGAAGGAAATAGCCTCGCAGGTCGAGCTGATTTTAGAGAGTCTAGCTGGCGCCAAATAGTTAGAATTAATCTTTCTTTGGATTGATTAGGAGAAGGGGCTGGCGGTTTAAATAAAGAGAGGGACTATCGAAGATTGGTGCATGGGAGCTCCTTCGCCGAAGCTAGTGAATCAATTGGAATTATAGCCAATGCGGATCCCCACAGAAATCATTTACAATAGGGGCTGTTGAGATGTTAATGACCGTAAGAAGGTCCGTCTAAAAAGACCGTGTGAGTGGCCTTTTAAAAATGAGAAGGGTTAGTCGACCGCTACAGCGGCTTCATGTTCTTCTTCGGCTTTTTCCAAATCGTATTTCTCTTTGGCGATGACCCGGATCAGCTTGGTGAGCGTGATCTCCCAATTTTCAAGAAGTTCTTTGGCTTGTGGCGAGTCGGTTTTCTCGGCGTGCTCTCCGATGAGTGACTTCACCTCCTTGATGTCAGGCGCGCGCTTGACAGGTCGAGCGACAACCATTTCGGGATTGAGTCGACTTTGGAACATGCCATCGATATCATAGACGTAAGCGATTCCACCCGACATTCCGGCGCCAAAATTTTTCCCAGTGAGTCCAAGAATGACGGTCGCGCCGTTGGTCATGTATTCGCAACCGTGATCGCCGACACCTTCAACGACCGAGGTTGAACCGGAGTTCCGGACGCAGAAACGTTCGCCGGCCCGACCATTGACGAAGAGTTTGCCTCCGGTGGCACCATAGAGGCAGGTGTTCCCAACAATAGAGTTCTTGGCGGCAATAAAGTCTGAATTCATAACCGCCGATGGGCGGACGATAATCTCTCCATTGCTCATGCCTTTCCCAACGTAATCGTTCCCTTCGCCGATTAAGGTGAGTTTAATGCCACCGCAAAGAAATGTTCCAAATGATTGTCCAGCGGAACCGCGGAAGGTTAGGTCAATGCTCTCTGCCGAAAGTCCATGGTTTTCATATATTTCAGCGACACGCCCGGCTGTGCGGGTGCCGATATTACGATCGGTATTTACGACTTCGTATTCCTTAGTGAAAGGCCCGCGGTCCATGAGACCAGCGGTTGGATTCTCCCCTTCGGCAGTCCCGGTATGAGCGGCGAGATCTTGGAGGATTTGAAGATCGAGAGCCGGCTTGTGAATACCATCGTTACGGTCTCGGGTGCAGAGGCGAACGGCGTTTTCGTCGCCCTTGTCGGAAAGAACTTTTTTCAGGTCGAGGGTGTTGGCCTTCGGGTGATCGGGCACCTCACGTTGAGCGAGGAATTTCTGGGGACGACCAATCAGTTCGTTCATCGAACGGACGCCTAGAGATGCCATGATCTCGCGTGCTTCCTCTGCCACTCCCATCATGAAGTTAACGACGTGATCCGGTGAGCCTTTGAACTTGGCTCGCCACTTTGGGTTGGTAGTGGCGACTCCGACGGGGCAGTTGTTGAGGTGGCATTTGCGAACGTAAACGCAGCCCATGGCAATCATGGCGATGGTTCCGAAATTCATTTGCTCTGCTCCCAAAATGGCGGCGATGACAACGTCGCGTCCGGTGCGCAGACCTCCGTCGGTGCGGAGGGTGATGTTGTTGCGGAGCTTATTCATCATGAGAACCTGATGAGCTTCGGAGATTCCAAGTTCCCATGGAAGTCCGGCGTGCTTTGTGCTTGAAAGTGGCGAGGCCGCGGTTCCGCCATCGTGACCTGAGATGAGAACGTTATCAGCGCTGGCTTTGGCGCAACCGGCAGCCACAGTGCCGACACCAGATTCGGCGACTAGCTTCACGGTGACTTTGGCGCGCGGGTTCACTTCCTTGAGATCGTGAATGAGTTGGGCTAGATCTTCGATCGAGTAGATGTCGTGATGAGGAGGAGGGGAGATCAGTTGCACTCCGGGCTGTGTATTACGCAGGCGGGCGATGAGGGCGTTGACTTTGTGCCCGGGAAGCTGTCCACCTTCTCCAGGTTTAGCTCCCTGTGCCATCTTGATTTCTAGCTCGTCGGCATTTACGAGATAGTGGGCCGAGACTCCGAAGCGACCACTTGCGATTTGCTTGATGTAGGATCGGGCAAAGTCGCCGTTCGGGTATGGCTTGAAGCGACGGGTGTCTTCGCCTCCTTCACCGGAGTCGGATTTTCCGCCGATACGGTTCATTGCGATCGCGAGAGTTTCGTGAGCCTCGGGCGAGAGAGCACCCATGGACATAGCCGCGGTCGTGAAGCGTTTCACGATTTCCTCTGCGGGTTCGACTTCTTCAAGTGGGACGCTGGAGGCGGGGGCCTTGAAGTCGAGGATGTCTTTAATTGTGATGGGATCGTTGTCGAGAGTGACCTTCACGTAGTCGTCATAGTCTTCTTTTTTTCCGTCGCGGACGAAGGTGTGAAAATTCTTGATGATATCGGTAGTGATAGCGTGAGCTTCGCCAGATTTCCGGTAACGGTTGTAGCCGGGGTCGCCTAGGTCGAGGACCTTGTTCTTCTCGACTTCCGTTTCGAAGGCAGCGCGATGGCGCACGAGGGATTCCTCCGCGATCTCATTGAAGCCAACCCCGCCAATTCGTGAGTGAACAGCGGTGAAGGCGTAATTTACCACTTCTTTGCCAACACCGAGGGCTTCAAAAATCTGAGCACCCTGATAGGAATTGAGGACGGAAATACCCATTTTGGACATAATCTTCAGGATGCCTTTTTCGAGGGCCTTGCGGTAGTTTGACATTGCAAGTTCCGGAGTCATTCCTTCGCCAAGTTTCTTCTTCGTGTCAGTCGCAACGACTTGTCGGACCGTGGCGTAGCCGAGGTATGGACAAACCGCGGTGGCTCCAAATCCAAAGAGACAGGCGATCTGGTGAGTGTCGCGTGCCTCTCCGGTATCGATGACGAGTGAGGTGCGGAGACGTTTGCGGCAACGGTTGAGGTGATGGTGAACTGAACCAGTGGCAAGGAGTGATGGAATTGGGACACGTTCTGCCGAAGTGGCACGGTCTGAGAGGACAAGAATTTCGACCTTGTTGTTCACGGATTCCTCAGCTTCAGCGCAGATACGATCGAGTGCTTTTTTCATGCCGTCTTCGCCTTCACTTACGGGCCAAGTGGTGTCGATGACCTGAGTGGAGAAACCATGTTCCTTACGTTTTACAAGAGTTTCAAGTTCCTGCTCATAGAGAAGGGCGGATCCTAAGCTGAGAATGCGGGCATGTTTGGCGGTTTCTGAAAGGAGATTGCGCTCTGCCCCTAGTCCAGCTCCCAAAGTCATAACAGCCCACTCACGAATCGGGTCGATGGGTGGATTGGTGACTTGTGCGAAGAGTTGTTTGAAGTAGGTGAAGAGAAGGCGTGGGTAGCGGGAAAGGGGAGCGAGAGGAATATCATCGCCCATCGAAAAAACCGCCTCCTGTGCACCCTTGATCATGGGTGGGAAAACCATGTCGAGATCCTCGGCAGTGACACCGTGGGTCACTTGTTGGCGAGAGAGCTCGAGAGGTTCGATTTCTAAGGTCGGGACGTGCGCGGAAGGGTCGGTAAAGTCCTTGAGTTCGACACGATTTTCATCGACCCACTTGGCATAAGGCTTTTGGGAAGCTAGCTGTTCACGGATTTGCTTATCGTAACAAACTTCACCGGTCTCGGTATTGGCAGAGAGCATCTGGCCGGGTCCGAGGCGTCCGCGACGAATGATCTGCTCATCAGGAAGAACGACGGCTCCGGATTCGGAACCAATATAAAGAAGGCCATCTTCAGTGAGGGTGAAGCGGGACGGACGAAGGCCGTTACGATCGAGGCTGGCACAAAGGGTTCGACCATCGGTGAAGCAAAGTCCAGCGGGCCCATCCCAAGGTTCGGAGAACGAGCGGATGTAGTTGTAAAATGCACGTTCCTCTTCAGTGATATCAGGGTCGTGACGGAAGGCGGGAGGCACTAGCATGCGCATGGCGTGCTCGAGGCGGCGGCCGGAAAGGACCAGAAGCTCGAGCGCGTGATCCAGCGATGCCGAGTCAGATTCTTCATCGTGCATGAGATTTTTGACGAGCTCAATGTCATCGCCCCAGAGTTCGGAGCTGAAGAATTCCTCGCGGGATCTCATCCAGTTGCGGTTCCCTCGAACCGTGTTGATTTCACCGTTGTGGCACATCATGCGGAAAGGTTGCCCGAGTGGCCATGCGGGGAAGGTATTAGTGGAAAAGCGCTGGTGGTAGAGTGAGATTCCGGTTTGAAAATCGGAATCCTGAAGGTCACTGTAAAAAGCCCGCAGGGTGGCTGGCATGGCGAGTCCTTTGTAGCTGATGAGGCGGCTCGAAAGGGTGGGGATATAAAATGCGGCTTCGTCTTTGAACTCGCGCTCTATCTCGCGACGAACGAGGTAGAGGAGTCGCTCGAAATGATCTGCGTCGACATCAGCGGGGCGACTCACGAGCAGATGGGTGATTTCAGGCTGAGTGAGGCGTGCCAAGTTTCCCAATTCGTCCGGATTGACGGGGACCTCTCGCCAGCCGACGAATTTGATATTGCGTCGGGTGAGGACTGATTCGGTAAAGGATTTGATGTTCGCGGCAATGCCTTCGGGTAGAAAAAAGACACCAACCCCCAGATCGTTTGCTTCGCCGGTGTAGCCAAATTTTTCAGCAGCTTTGGCAAAGAGGGGCCGAGGAATTTGGCAAAGAATGCCGGACCCGTCGCCAGTTTTCATGTCGGCGTCGACGGCTCCCCGGTGGGTCATATTGCAAACAGAGGTTAAGGCGTAGTCGAGAATATCGTAGGATTTTTCTCCGCGGAGATTGGCAATAGCTCCCATTCCGCAGTTCGCGGTTTCATTATCCCATTGGTGCAAAGTGCCTGAGGAATCGGGAGTGTGACGTGGATGGTAAAATTTCATGGTCGGAAAATCGTGGGAGGATCAGCAGATGCCGTGCCCTCCGGAAGGGGAGGGAGAATATGGTGGAGCGGAGGGAATTGCCAAGTGGAACTTGTTTCTAGAATAAAATTCAAAAAATCGTGAATTTTTGTCGATCTTGCTGGCCCAATCCGTGTCGTTCGAATTTTAGCGTATTTATTGTTGACCTTGTTTTTCCATCGGGAGTGGTTGTCCAGCAAATCTCGGGGGAGCTTGAAGCAGAACTGATGGCGGAGGGTAACCAGATCCGACAGGCCGCTATAACGATTGGGCCGATACACTAGGGAGAGCGAAAATTAGATCCTCCCCACGCTTCTCGGCGGGGTTTGTGTCACTTGTAGCGCTCCGAGAATCAAGGAAGGGCGTCGCCGCGTGAATCTGAAAGAAACTTTTTTTATGGATTTCGGACTTTGGATTTCGGACTTTTTTGTGGACTGGACTCTAGATGCGTAGCCATTCTTTTGCAGGGATGGATAGGATTTCGACCGATATTGAAGGCTGGGAGTTAAGAGAAGTTTTCGTGGAATCGCTCGAATATCAAGAGTTGCTTCGATTGAGGTTTAACGAGCTTCGGAAGCCGCTGGGTCTTGAATGGACTGAGGCTGAAGGTGAGGCGGACAAGCTCGATCGACATTTCGGCCTTTATCACCGAGAAGTATTGGTCGGATCGGTTGTGGTCGCTACTCTGAAGGCCGGTTTTTCCAAGCTCCGACAGATTGCGGTGGCCAATTCGCAGCAGGGGCACGGGGTGGGGAAAAGTTTAATGGCTGCCATCGAAAATCTTCTTGCCCGTGAAGGGGTGCAGAGATTTGAGCTTAATGCCCGAGTCGATGTAGCGGGATTTTACGACTCACTGAATTATCACCGGAAGGGAGGAGTCTTTGAGGAGATCGGACTCCCTCACGTCAAGATGATCAAATTACTCAGGAGGAATGAGTCAGCTTGATCCCGGCGATCACGGCAATCAGGCCTAGGGCCACGGAAAGGAAAACTTTCAAGATCGCAAATTGGGTCAGTCCGGTGGTCCAGAGCGAGTGGGTGTCCCGGGCGAAGGTCGAAAATGTCGTGAACCCGCCGAGGAATCCGGTTGCTAGGAGAGGGAAAACCCATCCTGGGGCGCTTTTACCGGTGAAGTAGCCAAAGAGGCAGCCGATCAGGAAGCAGCCAAGAAGGTTGCAAACAAGAATGCCGGCCGGGAACCGCTGGATCGCAGTGTTTTGGGTAAGAGATTGCACCCCGGAGGAGAGGCCGTAGCGCGCGAGTGAACCAAGTCCGCCGCCAAGAAAAACAAGAAGAGCGTTCATGAGAGGGTTTGCATGAGGGCTTGGATTTTTCTAAAATCCTTGATTCCGGGCGCCGACTCGGCGCCGCTGGCAATATCGAGGGCGGCTGGTTTAACTGCAGTGAGGGCTTCGGCGGCATTTGCCGGGTTGATGCCCCCAGCAAGAAGGGTGGGAATCTTCGGGTGCTTCTGCACAAATTTCCCGGCAATGGACCAATCGAAGGTTTTTCCGGTGCCGCCATAGTCCTTTCCGGCAGGTGTATCGATGAGCAGGGCAAAGTTGTAGGACGGGAGTTCGTAATCTGGGAGCTTGTCCGCGGAGACTGCCTTGATGACTGGAATCCCTTGGTCGATAAAAAAGTTTATATCATCTGCGGTTTCATCGCCGTGGAGTTGAACGATATCGATAAGGCACTCATCGATGAGTTCAATGGCGAGGGGGAGTGAATTATTGACGAAGACTCCGACGCGGAGGATATCGCCTGCGACATGCGAAGCAATTGTTGAGGCGTTTTCAGGCGAGCAATATCTTTTTGAGGAAGGCCAAAAATTTAAGCCAAGAGCCGCGACCTTGAGTTCGGCAAGGCGTTCGGCATCCCCGAGTGTCGTGACACCACAGATCTTCAGAGAAGGAATTGAGGAAAAAAAATCGTCGAGCATGTGAGTGGAGAGGCCAAAAGTAACATTCTCGGGGGCCGCTGGGAATGATGGAATGTCTCTTCCTTGAAAGAAGATCTCCGGCCGATTATTTCGGTGTTTGAATTGGGAGTTGGGAATATGATCGATCTGGAGAGCTTCTAGAACGAGGGCACAAAAAACTCTCCGGTTATGGAGAGTTAGGCGGGTTGGCAAAACACTGTAAAAGTGGCGGAGCGGACGGGACTCGAACCCGCGACCTCCGGCGTGACAGGCCGGCGCTCTAACCAACTGAGCTACCGCTCCGCGTTGCCGGTTAGGACGGCGGGACGCTAGGACGCCCCGCCAAGAGGAACAAGAACTAATTTGTCCTAAAGCGTAATTTTTTTGGTCTAAGAAAGTTCGGCGACTGCAGCTTCGAGCGATTCAGCGTCTTCAATGGAAATAATGCGAGCTTCCTTATCGATTCGGGCCATGAACCCGGCCAAGACTTTTCCAGGCCCAAGTTCGATGAAAAGGTCGTGACCCTGTTCGCGGAGCAATCGGATGGATTCGATCCAGCGCACTGAGCCAGTGACTTGATCTTTAAGAGAGGCCCGGATGGCATCTGGGCCCTCGGGTGATGCGGCGATAAAATTGGAAACGACTGGAATGCTGGGTTCGACGAATTTGGTGCTGGCAAGAGCTTCTCCGAGCTGTTCCTGAGCCCCTGCCATGAGACGCGAGTGGTAGGCTCCGGCAACTTTCAGCTTCTTTCCCATCCGAAGTCCATACTCTTTGGCTTTTGAAACGGCAGTGTCGATTCCTTCCTCCTTGCCGGAGAGGACGGTTTGTCCTGGGCAGTTGAAGTTGGCAACATCGACATCGCAATCGCTGGCGAGGCGGGCTACGTCTTCGTCGGATCCTCCGATCATTGCGGCCATGGTTCCGGGGTTGGCTTCGCAGGCTTCATCCATGAGCTCGCCGCGGCGGGCAACAAGATTCAGTCCTTCTTCAAAAGTGAAAGTTCCAGCAGCGCAGTGCGCGGTCATTTCCCCGAGGGAAAGTCCGGCAGCAGAAACCGGCTCAAGCGAAGGAACTTTTTCACGAAGAATTTCGAGAAGAGCAAGCCCGTGCAGGAAAAGGGCTGGCTGGCAATTCCCGGTCCGAGTCAGGTCTTCAGCTGGGCCGTTGAACATGACATCTGTCAATGGACGGCTTAGGACCGAGTCCGCTTTTTCGAAAAGTGCTTTGGCGGAAGGATAGGCTTCGACGAGATCTTGGCCCATGCCCACTTTTTGGGCACCTTGTCCAGAGAAGAGAAGAACTGCTTTGCTCATGTGAGTGCGAGCTAACCTTGTCCGTGCAGGGGGAGCAAGTCACTTAGCTCACGAACTTTGAGTGTTAGAAGGTTGGCGGTATCCGTCATGAGAGTTTCGAGGGGAAAGTCGAAGTCGGTGAGAGCCCCGCATTGCTCAAATAGGCCAGAATCGCGGACTTCATCAGAAATGTGTCCAGCGATCGCGATGGCTGGTTTTCCGAGGTCATTGGCAAGTCGGGCGATGCCGACCGGGCCTTTGCCAGAGAGCGACTGGGCATCGAGCGATCCCTCACCGGTGATGACGAGATCGGCTTGCTTGATTCGGGCAGGGAGATCAAGGGCTTTTGAGACGAGATCGAAGCCCGGATGGAGTTTGGCCCCGAGAAAATACATCAGGCCGAAACCTAATCCGCCGGCTGCTCCGGCCCCGGGCATCTCGGAAAGGTCCGTGGCTTTCGTGACTTTGATGAGATGAGTTAGAAATGCTTCAAGAGCCTCTTGTTCGATGTTGGTTGCCCCTTTTTGCGGACCAAAAATGGCAGTGGCGCCGTTTGGCCCAAGGACGGGGTTGGCGACATCACACGCAACATCGATCGCTGGTAAGTCAACGAGTTGATCGCGATCAATGAGGGCGAGCTTTTCCAGCCCGGCTGGGCAGGGAGAGAGGGAGTCTTCATCGGAATCAAGAAGAAGAACACCAAGTGCGTCCGCCATCCCAACTCCGCCGTCATTTGTTGCGGAGCCACCGATACCAATAAGGATCCGCTCGACATTTTTTTGGTTGGCTGCGTGGCGGATCATGAGTCCGGTGCCGTAAGTGGATGATTGCAGGATGTCGCGATCCTTTTCTGAAATGAGTTCGAAGCCTGAGGCCGATGCCATTTCCATGACTGCGAGACCCGTGTCGGTGATGGCGTAGCGGGATTTGAGAGGGCGATGAAGGGCATCAACAGTATCGCATTCCACCCATCGTCCGCTGAGGGCTGCAAGCATCGTGGAGGTGAATCCTTCTCCGCCGTCGGCGATGGGGCAAAGATCGACATCCCAATTGGAAGGTAGGCCTTTCTGTATCGCTTGAGCGGCCTTAGTTGCCGGGAGAGAACCTTTGAACTTATCGTTTGCAATAAGGACACGCATGACAGACCTGAAGCAGTAAAAAGGCCAAGCGTCTAGCTTACAAAGCGAATGCAGAGAGGATACCGGTAAGAAACCCCTTCATTCGACCTCACGGCGGCTATGATCGTAGCGACAAGCCACAATATACCGAGAATGGGCAGGAGAACGATTCCGATAAAAACGAAGCAAAGTGCAATGCAAATTAAACCATAAAGAGTGCAAGAGATATTAAAATTGAGCGCTTCCTTGGCCTGATCTGCCCCGAAGGGATATTCGTCTTTTTTAATCAAAAACATGATGAGTGGTCCGACGATGTTTCCAAAAGGGATTCCGACACACGCGGAAAATGCTGAGAGGTGGGCGAACATGCCCCATTGGCGTTCGGGAATGGGAACGCCGGAGTGATGAGACGGCGGTTGCGCGGCGGCAGGTGGAAGCTGGTCCATCCGTTAATCCTATTCTTTTATGAGATTTTGCCCATCACAAAAGCTCTACCAAAGTCTGAAAAGCAATTTACTAGCCGTGGGATTCCACTTGTGTCAACTTACGACCATGTCCGACGAACTGTCACGCATGAGCCTCCTTTGGGAGACGATTCAGCAGGAGGAAGAATACCCTATTTTTCGACTGACTTATCTCAGTAAACCAACTAAGCCATTCACTGACGTTGACTTTGATGACATCGAAAGTAAATCTGTTAAGGCCAACAACGAAAGAGATGTGACGGGTCTTTTGGTGGTGAACGGGGATCGTATTCTGCAGATCTTGGAAGGCCGCGAAGAAGCGGTGCGCGAACTTTATGGGAAGATCGAGGCGGATGATCGTCACACTATTCTCAAGTTGGTTTGTGCGGTGGAAGATGAAGTCCGTTTGTTGATGACTTGGAATATGGTCGTTCGTGGGTTGAATGGCACGCCTCCCGATCTCCTAGATCAGTTTTCGAAAGTCTTTGACGATTTACTGCACGCTGAATCGCAAAGTGAAATTGCCATCGATCATGTTGAACTTTTTAAAGAAATCGCCCTCTTTGGGACGATTCCGGAGAAGGTTTAATTAACCGTTTTGGCGGCGGGCTAGCTCGATACAGCGACGCCTTGTTCGCCTTTTCCTTCAGGGCGATTTCTTTTTGGAGACGCAAGGTCTTCGCTTTCGCTTTGATAAGTTTTTTGGGACTTAAATTCTCCGTGATTTCGTCCAGAAGTTCTCCAGCTCGGCCTCGACTATTGAGTGCTTGTCCATTTTAGGCACTTAACGAGAACCATACATAAGCTTCGGTGTCATTCTTTGGAACCCCCAAGCCGTTCTGATAGCAATCACCTAATCTTTGTTGGGCTAGATCCTGGCCCTGGTCCGCCGCAAGCCGGTAGAATTGCGCTGCTAGTATTAGATTTTTCTCGATGCTGATAGAAATCTAAATAGATGGTCAAACATTCAAGATAATCGCTGCAACATATTCATTCATCAGCGAGTATGAAAATGATGCGATCAATCGATTTCACGAAGCATGGCACCTTACTTCTGACCTGTGTCTTCATGACTGTTGTGAGATCTCCCCTGCTTGCAGAAGATCGGCCTAGTTTCCAGAGTCCAACTGAAATGGGAGTAAGTTCGGAAGAAAATCTACCTCTGGAATGGGTCAGCTCTGAGTCAGCAACGATTCTCTGTAAATTCTCCAGCCACCCCCTTCTGCGCCTCTCCGGCACACTCAACAACACTTTCCAGCAGTCCACCCAAAAACCAAATTCCTAGCAGTCAGTATGAAAACGAAAAGAGAGAGATTGAGAAACGCAAGTGTAGCTGCTGTCAGCATTTTGGCTTTTAGTTCCGTGAGCTTTGCGGAAGTGACTATTGCTGGGAGTATTACTGATACCTATCAAGCTGAATATAAGAAGTTGAAACCGGAAGTGGAACTTCTCGAATCCAAACTTAAGGGTTTAACGGCGCTAGCAGAGTCGAATCCTAAGGCTGTCGATGCTCAATTTGTGTCGCTCCAAACTGAAACAGAGTTTAAATTAAAAGCAATCCAACCTCGTTTGAAGTATTTGGCCCTTGCGAATTCCCATTTGGTCAAGGCCGACAAAGCCAGCGCAACGGTAAAAAATGGCGAAACACTTAAGTCTGTGTTTTCTACCTTAAATGTAGCCAGACTTTCTGCTGAGAATCAAGTTGCTCAAAACAAAACTAATCAGAATGCCGTCATCACCACTGCGATTTCTGAAAAGCCCGCTCCAAAAGCAAAAGACATCAGGAAAGACGTTGAAGAGCTGTTATTGAGTCTTTCAGGTTATTTAAAAGACCATGAGTATAAAATGGATCGGCTGAGATCTTCCGTCGCTTCTGAACTGGGTATAAGATTTGAGGATGGCGATAAGAATGATCCCGTTACTCAGCGCCAGGCTGATCTAGTTGCTTTGATTGCCTACGGTAACTATTTCAAGCCAAAGGGTGAGGCAGGGTTCTCGGCGAATATTTTTGGAGTGGACTACGGAGCAGTCAGAAAGGAAGGCTTCATTGTTGAATCAGACAAAATCAGTGAAAAAGGCCAAGCGATCTTCCTTTCACCCGTCAAATCAGTTTGGGGTGATTCCCAATTGAAGATCGGGAAATGGGGAAACAGCACAATAAAAAGGATTACCCAAAAGGTAATCAACGAGGCCTCTATAGTCTACTCATTTGATGGTTCAAAAGATTGGGAGGAATTGACTTCAGATCGAAAATTAATCGGAGTTCTGAATGAAATCTCAGCCCTGATTGAACAGAATGAAAACTTAAAGAGCTTAGATAAAACTGCTCTGGAGGCTTGGATCCAAAAAGTTGCTGAATCTAAATATGTCGATGGATCTATTCAATCTTTGGACGGGCAAGCTTTGCAGGCAAAGATTTTACTGGCTCGTCAAAAATCACTAGTTGAAGGTGTTGCATCAGCAAATGAGTATTTCACCTCGCTGAAAATTATTTTAGATGCCAATGCCCAAGCAAAAGTGAACTTGTTTTCCTTAGCATCTAACGCCACCAAATTATCAGACGCGGCTCGTGCAGTTAGACGTGCTAAAATGCTGACTGGTAAATTGAAGTGAGTAAAATAATTCATCATCTTATTTTATGGAGAATTTTGGCGAGCGAGCTCGAAATAGTAACATCTTTTTCGCTTTTGACTGAGTCAGGGTCACTCGAATCGAGCAACGACACACCCTCCGTCACAGCCTGAGTCTCAATCGTAGTGAGGCGCTGATTCGCGATATGTTGATTGCCTTATTTGGGCGGACTAAGGTGTTTGATTTTCTTAGGGTGAAAGCTCTTGGGTGGAGAAAAATCTCAGTTCAACCAAGGTGAGTGTTTCTTCTAAGATTGAATCACTATCCTTCTTCCGGCCATTCTTCGCACTGCCTTTTGACTGCATTAAAAGCAACTCTCCAATTCGGTGCCTGCGACTGAGAAGTTTTGCCTACTTTTTTGGCTTTGACGCAATGACCACCGTTCTTGTCGATATTCATGGAGATTTTCCAACCATTTTTGCTCAGTTGGTTAATGATTTTTGTGTAGTTCGCTTTTTCTTTCAGGGCGATTTCTTTTTGGAGACGCGAGGCCTTTGCCTTCGCTTTGACAAGTTTTTTGGGACTTAAATCTTTCGTGATTTCGTCTAGAAGCTCTCCAGCTCTGCCTCGACCATTCAATGTTTGTCCATTTTCGGCACTTAACGAGAACCATACATAAGCTTCGGTGTCATTCTTTGGAACCCCCAAGCCGTTC
>Ga0315322_10000627_pt1 | contig 26557 bp, 20 predicted proteins | sample M110021515metaG_FD_203461 | JGI IMG/M metagenome (GOLD analysis project Ga0315322, IMG submission 203461) | Ammonia-oxidizing marine archaeal communities from Monterey Bay, California, United States - M1 100m 21515 | ecosystem: Environmental > Aquatic > Marine > Intertidal zone | place: USA...
CAAAGTGCGCTCATTTTCACTACTACGGAAATTGCCTCGATAAGAACTGCCATAACGGTCCCCAGAATTTTAACTATGTACGTTTATTAGCCAAACCTCACATTTAAGAAAAATGCCTTCCCTGCGCGGTTCTAAGCATGCTGTTCATCGTCCTCGTCCAATTCAACGGCACGCCATTCACTTATCTTTTGCCGAATCAGATCGCTGAACTCCGAATAGAACTCTGACGACGGATGCACGAATGCCTGCGAACCTTCTTCATCAAGTTCATTCCATTCGAGCACAGAGTCCAGCGGCCAGGCGGCGAGGAAAAACCGAGCCAAGTCACCAAGCGTCAGTGGTTCGCGGGAGGTTCGCGTACGCTTTGCATTGAGCGTGTCGCCGTCGTATTCATCGACGACCCGGTAACTAATGCCCTTCGATGTGCGTCGCGCATACAGGCTGGTGACATCGGATGTGGTCGAATCGATATTGATGCGGGCAATCTCAATTTCGCCTACCCGCAAATCGGGAAGGTATTCCCCTCCCATGAACTGCGGGTCAATGCGCCCCATCGCCGTGCGTTCGTCCTCACTGAGCGAGGACTTGGCAAAGAACGCCATATCGATGAAATCCAGATCGGTGTTGCTGAATGCGGCCTTCACCATACGGCGACGCTCTGCGCCGTGGATCGTTGCGAGCAAGTGCTTTTCAGCGGACATGGGCCAGAAGTAGGAACGTGGACGAAAGTCCAGATCAATTGAAGCAGTCATAATGCGTCCTCTTTAGCGGATTGGGCAGCATGCCCGGGGCCGCAATTCGGTGAACTCCCCCCGCTCGTCAGGTGAGCGATCCCAGAAACAATAAACCCCGCACTAAGGCGGGGTCAGCGTCCGCTTGGTTGCCCTTAATGGGCCACATCTGCTCCTTGGAGCGCACCACCTTGCAGGGACTCTGCAGGTTGGCGAGGGCTGACCCTCTCTTGATGCTGTGATAACAGTATTCTCTTTTAGGGATTGAGTCAACGGTGCGCCTACCCAGAAGTTGGTATAGCGTGTTGCCGAGTAAGATTATCTCGCTCCGGTGACCTATACTTATTGCTACACTAACGAGCTTAATGCTGGCGAATTTAAGCTAACTTTCGCTAACTAACTCGCCAATAAAAACCAGAAGAAAAGTGCGCAAAACACATGGTAAATAACGCTCAAACCGTTGCTAATACTGCCGATGGGAAGGCAAACCACACGCCGATGATGCAGCAGTACTTTCGCCTGAAAGCCGAAGTGCCTGACATGCTGTTGTTTTACCGGATGGGCGACTTCTATGAGTTGTTTTATGCGGATGCAGAGAAGGCCTCAGCCTTAATCGACATTACGCTCACATCGCGGGGCAAATCAGGCGGTGAGCCGATTCCGATGGCGGGCATTCCATACCATGCCGTCGATAACTATCTGGCGAAGATTGTTCGTGCCGGTGAGTCGGTGGCGATTTGCGAACAGGTGGGCGATCCCAAAACCAGCAAAGGGCCGGTTGAGCGCAAAGTCGTTCGCATCATTACGCCCGGGACGCTCACCGATGAGGCCTTACTTGATGCAGGCAAAGACAATCTCATTGCCGCTGTCACCAAAGGCAACAATCTATATGGCTTGGCTTGGTTAGAACTCAGTTCAGGCCGATTCAGTATTACCGAACTGGACTCCCAAGAAGCACTCGAAGCAGAACTTGCCCGCATTAACCCGGCTGAACTGCTGCGCGATGAATCGATCCGCGAATTGCCCGGCCGCAGCAGTCAATCGATGCCGCCATGGAACTTCGAATTCGACACTGCCAAAAGAATTCTCTGTGAACAATTCGGGACCAAAGACCTGAGTGGTTTTGGTTGCGAAACGCTCGGCGATGCCATTCGAGCAGCCGGAGCACTGTTGCAGTACGTGCAGGGCACACAACGCACTGCCCTACCCCATATCATTGGAATCGCCAGTGAGCTGCATTCGGATGCGCTGGTAATGGATGCCGCAACCCGCCGCAATCTGGAAATCGACAAAAGCCTCTCCGGCAATGATGCGCATACTCTTGCGGGAGTCTTCGACCATTGCGTCACTCCGATGGGCAGTCGCCTGCTGCGACGCTGGTTAAACCGGCCGCTGCGCAACCAAGCTGTTCTGACTGATCGCTACGATACCATTGCGGCAATCCTCAACACTGATGTAACAGCAATTACTGCCACTCTAAAAGCTATCGGGGATCTGGAACGGATTCTATCTCGAGTTGCAATGCTATCTGCTCGTCCGCGAGACCTGGCACAACTCGGTGATGCTCTAAGCGTACTCATTGAGATATGCGATTACACAGACACGCTCGCAGCGAGCCTGCCTAAAGACCTTAAACGACGCATAGGCCAACATCCAGTTAGCGCCGCATTGCTGGCTACAGCCGTTATAGACAACCCACCCATGCTGATTCGTGACGGTGGCGTGATTAAGCCAGGTTACGATGCTGAGCTCGACGAACTGCGTGCTTTAAGCACGAATGCCGATCGGTTTCTCACCGACCTTGAGACTCGCGAACGTGAGCGCACCGGCATACAAACACTGAAGGTTGGCTACAATCGGGTACACGGTTATTTTATTGAAATCAGCAAAGGTCAATCGGCTTCTGCGCCTGAAGAATATATTCGTCGGCAGACACTTAAGGGTGCAGAGCGCTATATCACACCGGAACTAAAAGAGTTCGAAGACAAAGTACTCAGTGCCCGCGAACGGTCCTTGTCGCGTGAAAAGCATCTGTATGACGAACTGCTGCAGAAGCTGCTTTCGGTGCATGAAGAGCTCAGCACCATGGCAACGGCAATTGCCGAACTTGATGTACTGGTCAATTTGGCTGAGCGGGCACAAACCCTGCGCCTGGCAGCACCGCAGCTCTCTTCCAAGCCTGGGCTGCGCATTACCGGTGGCAGACATCCCGTGGTTGAGCAGGTGCTCGATGCGCCCTTCATTGCAAATAATGTGGAGCTGCACCCTAAACGCAGGCTTTTGATTATTACCGGCCCCAACATGGGTGGTAAATCGACCTACATGCGGCAGACCGCTCTAATTGCCCTGCTCGCCCATGTCGGCAGCTATGTGCCAGCAGATTCAGCGGTGATTGGCAGTATCGATCGCATTTTTACCCGTATCGGTGCGGCTGATGACCTGTCGAGCGGTCGCTCAACCTTTATGGTCGAGATGACCGAGACCGCCAATATTCTAAACAACGCCACCGAAAACAGCCTGGTTCTTCTGGATGAAATCGGTCGCGGAACAAGTACCTTTGATGGCCTTTCTTTAGCCTGGGCGACTGCTGCCTATATCGGCAAGCAAATTAAAGCCTTCACGCTGTTCGCAACTCACTACTTTGAACTGACCGCACTAGATACAAAACTTGAAGGTTGCGTCAACGTGCATCTGGATGCAACCGAGCATGGCAATAAACTGGTGTTTATGCATGCGGTAAAAGAAGGGCCCGCAAACAAAAGCTATGGGTTGCAGGTTGCCGCACTAGCAGGCGTGCCGCGTAGCGTAATAAATGCTGCTCAGAAGTACCTCGATACTTTAGAGACTGAGGCGGCAAACAATAATCGTGACAGGCAACCACAAACGGAACTCAATTTTGATGATATTAGCGGGCCAAATACTGCCAGCGACCCATTGCGCGAGCAGCTTAATGAAATAGACCCTGATAGCCTAACGCCACGCGAAGCTCTGGACCTGCTCTATCAGCTAAAAAACAAGATCTAAGCGCACTACCAGGCGAAAACAAGTCCGACATAGGGGCCTTCAAGGGAGATATCGGTCAGGACTCTTTCACCAGGCACGTTGTAGTCAAACTTTAAATCGATCTGCCGATAACCTGCAACAAGCTCAGACCGAAACGTATCCTGAGTTAACACATAGGCAAGTGATGCATTGTAATTGCCATAATCAATGCGTGTGCCATCGAACTCGGCGGAAATCCAGCCGATGCCTAAGCGCATATTCCAGCGACCGAAATGCCTCGCAATATCACCGGAGATATAACCGAACGGCGTTGTGCCATCAAATGCCAGCGGCTGGCCAACGTCAGGAACAAGCGCAATATCCAGGGTAGTTTGGCCAAAGCCAACCCCCACGGTGCCCACCCATTTTTCAGTATGCAATAACTCATAACCAACATTTAACAACAGCAAGTTTGCATCGATATCGCTAACAACATTGGTCTGGGCTACAATAGTTGGCAGATCGCCAACCTTGATTTCCACAGCTGCAAAACCCTCGCCAGTGTAGTTTGTTGGCAAATAATCAACCATAAATCGCCATCGTTTATAGATTGCACCCAATCGAAACTGAAACGATTCGGCGGTATCAAGACCCAGCGTATCAGGGGTAGCAAAACCACTTATCGGGCCGTATCGATTGACAAAAATTGTGCCGCTCATCTCTCGTGGGCCGTACACCACAGAGCCAACCCAATACAGGCTTTTTGGTGGCTCTGCACCGGGTGATAATGCAAAAGTCTCGTCTTTGGCAGATGCAATGCCGGGCAATAGAAATAGACAACCGTACACTGTCACAAGACAGGCTCTTGCTATCACGTTAAACAATGGTAAAGGCCCCACATCTTAGAAAAAAAGCTAATAAAAAAGCCTCATTCTCAACAGAACGAGGCTTATACCATCAAAAAAATTCGCCTTAAGCTGGCTTACGTCGCATCCACCCCAGCAACCCTAAGCCTGATCCGAACAGCCAGAGGGCAGCGGGAATGGGAACAACGCTGGTAATAATACGAATCTCGTCCATATTATGTTGGACTACCATGCTGAAAGACAGCGTCTTGGCATCCGGGCTCAGTGAAAACCAGTTGTTTGGGCCATCCAGCTCAAAAATACGCCCGGAACCGCACAACGAATAAACGGTACTCGGAGAACCAAACGCAGCATCCGTATCGCACAACTCAGTTTGTTTATAAACAACACCAAGAATATCTTCATCAAAAGTCACGGAACCAACGAAGGTCTGATTAGGGCCGTCTTTGTCACCATGAATCATGTAGCTGTTATAGGTGCCTGGCGCCAAATACCCATTCCAGTTTGCTTCAACTGCGGCATTGCCGCTGTCATAAAAGCCTGATGGGTTATTGACAAAAGGATCAACGCTGATAAATGTCGATACTGATGTCGTCACTTCCGCGCGCTCTCTCCAGATAAATGCATAGTCATTTGATTCAAGCTGGTTGCTGTCAGCATTAGTGGGCGGCGGAGAAATCTCCTGAAGATCGCCTGTGGTAGTAAATCCAAAACTGGCAGTCGCCGCAAGCATTAACCCAGCGCCAATTAATGTCTTTAATTTTGTCATGCTCTTGCCTATAAAATAAAACCTGCGCGATTTTTTATTATTCTCAAAAAACAGACGTTCGCAAGATGGCAGTAAATGTTAGCACTGTCGCTACACCAGCACAAACAGATGACGATAAATCATTGATTTTAATAGGTACGATCAAGAATCCGGCACAACACAATACGACGTCATACTGATAACTGTATGATCATAATATGTCGACGTGCTCGACAAGAAAGAAGGCTCTGGTGGCCCTATAAAACCAATGGGCCGGAAGTCTTTTTGTTGCGAGCCTCTAAAACCGACCCTAGATGGTCTCACAGCGAGAAAGATATTCATGAAAGCAGTTGTCATTGACGCCTTTGGAGATGCAACAACTCTGCAAGTCCGTGAAGTTAGCAAACCCGAAATCTCTGCCGGGCAAATACTGGTGAAGGTTCACGCCAGTAACGTTAACCCTATTGACTGGAAGATGCGTGAAGGCCACATGGTCGCGCGATATGGCAGTGAATTTCCGATGGTATTGGGATGGGATTGTTCGGGGGTAGTGTCCGCGGTTGCCGATGACGTGAATAACTTTCGAGTCGGTGATGACGTATTTGCGCGCTCCGATGTAAAAACCGGAAGATGCTACGCCGAGTTTGCTGCTATTAACGCCGGTACCGCAGTTCATAAACCAAGATCACTGAACCATATTGAAGCCGGCTCAATGCCCCTGGTCGGCCTAACTGCACTAAACAGTTTAAAAACATGTGCCGATCTGCAGCCGGGCCAAAGCGTTTTAATTATTGGCGCCTCTGGCGGAGTCGGCACACTCGCGGTACAAATTGCGAAAAATATGGGCGCCCATGTCACAGGCGTATGCAGTGGAAAAAATCTGGATTTGGTAAAAAGTTTAGGCGCCGATGACGTTATCGACTACACAAAGAACAACCCCCTGGAATCAGGCAGTTACGATATTGTTTACGACACGGTGGGCGCCTACAACTACGATGAAGCAAAACCTGCCATAAAACCGAATGGCACATACCTCACTTTAGTACCGGTGCCAGGCATCGACTTTTTCATTCCGGGGCAAAGCACTTGGGAGCCCGGAAAGGGCTACTTTGTGGCGTGGTTCCCAACAGCAACGGACCTGCAGATTCTGGCTGACTGGGCGGATGATAGAAAACTGCACGCTGTCATCGATAGCGTGTATAGCCTTGATGACATACAAGCTGCGCATTTACGCAGCCAGACAGAGCGAGCCGTAGGCAAAATAGTTATCCGGATAGTCAAATAGCTGAGCCGATGCTAATGCGCGAAGACTCTCGCATCAACAAACTTAGCTCTCTGGCTTTGGCTTCTCACGCAAACGAACACCAACCTCACGCAGTTGGGCGTTAGAAACAACACCCGGGGCATCGGTCAACAAGCAACTGGCAGACTGCGTTTTCGGGAATGCGATGACATCACGAATACTGGTCGCACCGGTCATCAACATCACTAAGCGATCCAAGCCGAAAGCCAAGCCGCCATGCGGAGGGCAGCCGTACTTTAGAGCTGTGAGAAGGAAACCGAACTTGGTGTCAGCTTCTTCTTCAGAAATACCCAGAAGATCAAACACAGCAGACTGCAGGGCAGCATCGTGAATACGAATTGAGCCGCCACCAAGCTCTGTGCCATTAAGCACCAGGTCATAGGCTTTCGATAAGGCATCGCCCGGATTCGCCTTGAGTGCCTCAGGGTCATTATTTTTCGGCGCGGTGAATGGATGATGCAGCGCATTCCAGCGCTTATCGTCCCATTCAAACATGGGGAAGTCGACCACCCACAATGGCTCCCACTCACCCTGCACCAAACCACGATCATGGCCGACCTTGACACGCAATGCGGCCAGCGCATGGTTCACAATTTTAGCTTTGTCGGCACCAAAGAACACAATATCGCCAGCGACCAAATCCAAGCGATCAATAATGCCTTGCACTGTGGTGTCGGGCATAAACTTAAGAATGGGCGACTGCAAACCTTCGCGACCCTGCGCCGGATCGTTAACCTTAATGTACGCCAAGCCACGGGCACCATAACGGCTGACGAACTCGGTGTAGATATCAATCTCTTTACGACTGATGTCACCACCGCCGGGAACTTTTAGCGCAGCGACACGGCCCTCAGGGTCTGCCGCCGGACCCGCAAAGACCTTAAACTCAACCCCTTCCATCAGATCGGCCACATCCACCAATTCCAGCGGTATACGCAGATCGGGACGATCGATACCAAAGCGACGCATAGACTCAGCGTAGGTTATGCGAGGCAATGGGTTCGGAAAATCAACATCCAGAACGTCCTTAAACAATGTCCGAATCAGACCCTCCATAACGGTCATGATTTGGTCTTCACTCATAAATGACATTTCGACATCGAGCTGAGTGAACTCAGGCTGACGATCGGCACGCAGATCTTCATCGCGAAAGCAACGGGCGATCTGATAGTAGCGATCCATGCCGGACATCATCAGCAGCTGCTTAAACAACTGTGGTGACTGCGGTAGCGCAAAGAACTCACCCTGATGGGTGCGACTGGGCACGATGTAATCGCGTGCACCTTCGGGTGTGGCGCGGGTAAGGATCGGTGTTTCGATATCCATAAAGCCATTAGCATCCATGTACGAGCGCAGAATGCTGCTGATCCGTGCACGAGTCCGCATACGCTGGGCCATATCATCACGACGCAAATCGAGATAACGATATTTCAAACGCATATCTTCATGAACATCATCATCGTGGTGGAACGGCGGAGTTTCAGATGCATTGAGTATGGTGAGACCGGTGCACAGCATCTCGACTTCACCGCTGGGCATATTAGGGTTCACAGTGCCTTCGGGGCGGGAGCGCACCTTGCCAGTAATGCTTAGAACATATTCGCTGCGAATACGCTCGGCCATGGCAAATAATTCAGGCTCATCGGGATCACACACCACCTGCAACAGGCCATCGCGGTCACGCAGGTCAATAAAAATGACCCCACCATGATCGCGCCGCCGATGAACCCAACCGGCAACCTGTATTTCCTCACCAATCAGTGAGGCGTTCACTTCACCACAATAATGTGTACGCATGAGACTCTGTCAGCCCTGAATCAGACCGGAAAACCGGTCAAGACCGGCCAAGCGGCCTGTCAAAAAAAGAAAACTGCAGCCGGAATAGCCGCTTAAGTGCCAAAAACCTCTGGCGGGCGGGCATGTTAAGACTGCGGAGGGGCTTTCGCAAGGGCGGCAGGACTTTGTTTGTCTTCGACCTGCCAAGCAGGCACCACAACACCCAATGAAACAATCATCTGCAAGGCCTCCTCAATTTCCATATCAAGCTCAATAACCTCGCTCTTTGGAACCATGAGAATCAAACCTGACGTGGGATTCGGCGTGGTCGGGATAAATACACAGACCACATCCTCACCGGTTTTAGCCTGAACCTCGCCCAAATTCGACGAGGTTTGAAAACACAGGCTGTAAAGCCCCTTGCGCGGGTACTCAATAAGCATGACGCGATTAAATGACTGGGTACTATCGGTAAACACAATCTCCGCAAACTGCTTGGCTGCCGAATAGATTGAGCGCACGAGAGGAATCCGCTTAAGCACAGATTCCCAGAAATACACCAGTTTACGTCCGAGAATATTCGCCACCAGAATACCGGTAACCAACAAAACCAACAGCGAAAGCAAAATCCCTAGGCCGGGAATCCGGAACCCAAGCAGTGTCTCGGGCCGATAAGCCATCGGGAGCAACAGCAAGGTCTGGTCCATCAGGTCGACCAGAATTTTTAGCAGGATAATGGTGACGCCTAACGGCACCCATACCAATAATCCGGCAACCAAAAATGTGCGTAAGCGCTTCATGAAACACCAATAATTGCGTAGAAACAGAAAACTATCCTGTCCGAAGCCAACGCAAATAACAAGTTAAGCTTGCTGCCGGCTGTGACTGGCAGTCCACTTAAAGAGATAAGGCGACTACTCGCTACTGCTACTGCTGGCCTTCTTCGCATCGCTGCCGCTGGCCTTCTTCGCATCGTTGCTGCCTTCGGCGATATTGCGCTTGCTGCCCGTTTTGAAATCGGTCTCATACCAGCCCGCGCCCTTCAGGCGGAACTTCGGTGCAGATATCAGCTTCTTTAGCTGACCGTTTTTGCATTTAGGGCAGTCTTTCAGTGGGTCATCACCGATCTTTTGCAGTTCATCGAAAATGTACTGACAGCTACTGCACTGATATTCATATATGGGCATGTCTAACTCCGGAGCACCGCACGCTATTCAACAACGAGCTGCGGGCGACACTTGTAGTGTCTTCAACGCCAAAAATCAAGGGTTCTCGCTTTGGCGCAACCCGTTTCAGGTGTTCGGAAAACCCGGTGAAGCCGCAAACAGCCATTATTTGCTGAACTTCAAGTGTGGCTCGCCGGCATCCACGGTAATAATGTCGCCCGGCCCGAACTCACCGGCCAAGACCTGCTGCGCAAGTGTATTCTCCAGCCTTTGCTGCAAAGCCCGCTTGAGCGGTCGCGCACCGTAAACCGGATCAAACCCGGCCTCAGCCAGCTGATCCAACGCCGCATCGGTTAACGACAGCCTAATATCTCTGTCGGCAAGGCGTTTCTGCAACGCTGCCAACTGAATGGCGACAATCTCCCGGATTTCGCTCTGCACTAACGGATGGAACACCACCAGGTCATCGATACGGTTAATGAATTCCGGCCGGAAGTGCTCACCAACGACCTCCATTACCGCAGCTTTTATCGCCGCGTAATTATCGTCGCCCGCCAGTGCCTGAATCTGTTGAGAGCCCAAGTTAGACGTCATAACCACAATGGTATTGCGGAAATCGACCGTTCGCCCATGCCCATCGGTGAGACGCCCCTCATCCAGCACCTGCAGCAAAATATTAAACACATCCGGGTGAGCCTTCTCCACCTCATCGAGCAATACCACCGAATAGGGCTTGCGGCGCACAGCTTCCGTCAGATACCCGCCCTCTTCATAACCGACATATCCCGGCGGCGCACCAATCAAGCGTGCCACCGAATGCTTCTCCATGAACTCCGACATATCGATACGCACCAGCGCATCTTCACTGTCAAATAGGAAATGCGCCAGTGCGCGCGTCAACTCTGTCTTACCCACACCGGTCGGGCCTAAAAACAAAAATGACCCATTGGGACGACTCGGATCAGAGAGACCGGCACGTGATCGACGAATCGCATTTGAAACAGCAATAATCGCCTCGTTCTGACCAACCACCCGCTGATGGATTTCGTCTTCCATGCGTAACAAACGCTCGCGCTCGCCTTCAAGCATGCGACTCACCGGCACGCCGGTCCACTTCGAGACAATCTCGGCAACTTCCTCTTCAGTCACTCGGTTCCGCAATAAGGTAGGCTCAGCCTGTTCTGCCTGACCCGCGCCGATCAGCGCCTGTTCCAATTCAGGAATTTTACCGTACTGAAGTTCTGAGACACGCTGCAGGTCTTGCGCACGCATGGCTGTCTCCAACTCCACTCGGACCCGCTCCAACTCTTCTTTAATATGCGTCGAACCCTGCACAGCAGCCTTCTCGGCCTTCCAGACCTCTTCAAAATCGGAATACTCTTTCTCAAAATCACTCAACTGAGCTTCCAAACTGCCGAGCCGTTTCTGCGAGGCATCGTCATCTTCTTTTTTCAATGCCTCGCGCTCAATCTTGAGCTGAATGATTCGCCGCTCTAAGCGATCCATAACCTCAGGCTTAGAATCAATTTCCATTCGGATCAGTGAAGCGGCCTCATCGATTAAATCGATGGCTTTGTCGGGCAATTGCCGGTCGGTGATATAGCGATGCGACAAGGTCGCTGCACTGACGATAGCCGGGTCAGTAATCTCAACGCCATGATGCACTTCGTACCGCTCTTTTAAACCGCGCAAAATAGCAATTGTGTCTTCGACCGTTGGTTCATCAATAACAACTTTCTGAAAGCGTCGCTCCAGCGCAGCGTCTTTCTCGATGTACTGACGATACTCATCAAGCGTAGTAGCACCAACACAATGCAACTCACCGCGGGCCAGTGCCGGCTTCAACATGTTGCCTGCGTCCATAGCGCCCTCGGCCTTGCCGGCACCCACCATAGTGTGCAGCTCATCAATAAATAAAATGATCTGGCCTTCCTGTTTAGCAAGATCATTGAGCACAGATTTAAGGCGCTCCTCAAACTCGCCACGGTATTTCGCGCCCGCGATGAGCGCACCCATATCGAGCGATAATACGCGCTTGTTCTTAATGCCCTCGGGTACTTCACCATTGACGATGCGCTGAGCCAGCCCTTCAACAATTGCCGTCTTACCGACACCCGGCTCACCTATCAGTACCGGGTTATTCTTCGTCCGGCGCTGCAGAATCTGGATGGTACGACGCACTTCATCATCGCGGCCGATAATGGGGTCAAGCTTGCCCTGCTCGGCACGCTCGGTGAGATCAATGGTGTATTTTTCCAAGGCCTGGCGCGCTTCCTCAGCATTGGGGTCATCCACCGACTGCCCACCACGCAACTCATCAATAGCTTTCTCTAGCTCACCGCGGACCACGCCGGCATCGCGCAATGCTTGCCCGGGAGTGCCTTTGTCATCGCAGGCTGCCAGAATAAATAATTCGCTCGAAATGTATTGATCGCCGCGCTCTTGTGCCAGTTTATCGGTGACGTTCAGCAACTTGCCCAACTCATTGGACAAATGCACCTCACCAGCAGAACCCTTTACCCGCGGCAACCTATCGATGGCCTCGCCAAGTTTTGAGCGCAGCACATTACCCCGCGCCCCAACCTTTGTGAGCAGATGACGTGCGCTACCGCCCTGCTGATCGAGCAGCGCGACCAGCAAATGAACCGGCTCGATAAACTGATTGTCGCGACCAACCGCCAGCGATTGAGCATCGGCCAGAGCCACTTGAAACTTACTTGTTAATTTGTCCATCCGCATCAGAATGACCTCACAGGCTATAGAGCAGCATAACTAATATATAAGGGCTTAGGCAGCATTCTCAAGACCCCGAATACCTTATTTAATAGGGTCTTCCAGCCAGATTAATGATGCCTGCCGGCCGGTCATGCCATTGCGCCGGAACGAGTAAAAACGCTCATCAGCAAAGGTGCAAAAATTACCGCCGTATACCCGTGTAACTCCGGCGGCAATCAGACCGACTCTGGCCGCTGCATAAAGATCAAAATACCAGTGCCCTGAGCGAGCAGCCTGAAAAACATCGGCGTAGTCGATAGCCGGAGCATTTAAACGTAAAAATTGATCGCGCACCTTGTCATCAACTTCGTAGCTTTCAGGTCCGATTGCGGGCCCCAGCCAGACCACTACCTCGTCACCTTCAAACTGACGCAGCGCCTGAACTATGACGCCTGCCACAAGACCTCGCCAACCCGCATGCACCGCCGCAACTTTAGTGCCACCAGTATTGCAGATGAGTATCGGCAAACAATCGGCCGTCATCACCGCACAAACCTGACCGGGTGCCGAGCTGAATGCCGCATCGGCTTCGGGGTTAACGGATGCATTTGCAATATCCACCACAGCACTGCCATGAACCTGCTTTAACCACACTGGGTCTGCGGGCAGACCTGCGACTGATGCGAGTTGCCGTCGATTCGCTTGCACCGCAGCCGGGTCATCATCAACATGCGACCCTAAGTTTAGGCCGGCCCAAACACCGGTGCTTACACCACCCTTACAGGTAGTCGAAAGTGCCTTAACACTGGCAGGTACCGGCCAGTCAGGGTAAATAAACTCAGCAGTATCGGTATTGTTGTTCATGGCTTATCACAAAAAACCCAAAAGGCCGGGTGCAGACACATCGCTTAGCTGCGATCAGGAATCTCAGGCCAGGCCATCGCATCAAACTCAGCGGCGCTGTATTTTCCGCCAGAAATCACCCGCAAAAGATTCAATAGGTCATCGGGCAATTGAGATTGCAATTGCATAGGCTCACCACTTATAGGATGTGCCAAAGCAAGACGGCTGGCGTGCAAAGCTTGCCGTTTAAAGCCCCGCAACATTATCTGCAAATCTTCGCTAGCGCCCGAGGGCATTATCAAGCGACCGCTGTATTGCGGATCCCCTACCAGCGGGTGATGCTGGTGCGCCATGTGCACTCGAATTTGATGCGTCCGGCCGGTCTCCAGACGACAGGCTATAAACGTAAACCGTTCAAAGCGCGTTAGCACTCGATAATGGGTAACTGCTGGGCGACCACTGTGGTGCACCGACATTTTTGTTCGTTGCGTCGGATGACGTCCGATGGGTGCATCAACAACGCCCCCGGCAGTCAGTCTTCCCGCACAAACCGCACGATACTCGCGGGAGATTTCGCGGGCCTCCAGGGCTCGCACTAATTGAGTGTGTGCCTCAAGAGTGCGGGCAATCATCAGCAGGCCGCTGGTGTCTTTATCGAGCCGATGAATTAAGCCTGCCCGCGGCAACGCGCCTAACGCCGGGTCGTAGGCCAGCAATCCATTGACCAAAGTGCCCGCGGTATTGCCTGCGCCCGGATGAACCACCAGACCCGCAGGCTTATTTAAGACCAGCATATGCGCATCCTCATACACAAAGCTCAGCTCCATGGGCTCAGGCGCGACCTCAGTGACCTCGGTGGCTTCAGCCAACAAAGACAGCACCTGCCCTGTGCGCACAGACTTTCTCGGCGCAACCTGCGCGCCATCCAGTGTGGCACTGCCATCCAGCACCCAGGCTTTCAGCCGCGAGCGCGAGAACTCCGGAAAAAGCTTCGCAAGAACGCTATCGAACCTTGCGCCATTAAGCGCTTCGGGGACTTCGGCGGTGCGGGGCTGATCGCTCATATTGGTTTTCCACGGGCTGCAAAAGGCATGAATGCTTAGCGAGGTAATAGTTTACGGTATACTGCGCCAATTCGCGCATTAGCCGGGACGGTGCCTGACTGCAGGCACCTCACCCTCCACTCAGCGCAGGGTCAATTACTAACGGATTTCAGCATGCATCGCCTCGTTCTACCCTTAATGCTATGGCTTACAGCGGCGCTGGTCGTTAGCGGCTGCAGCAACGGCAAAAAAGACAATCGCGACATGCGATCTGATGCCCCTAAGCTTATGCAAAAAGGCAATAAATCGCTTAAAGCTGGCAACTGGTCACCGGCGATTAGGGCCTATGAAACACTGGAGGCTCGGTTCCCGTTTTCCAATGAGACCAAGCAGGCGCAGCTCAATCTAATCTATGCCTATTACTCCAACGCTCAACCTGAAGCTGCGATCGAAGCCACCGAACAATTCGAGCGAGAAAACCCGACGCATCCGCGTATGGATTACGCACTGTACATGCGTGGCTTAGCGCAATTTAGTGGCGAAAAAGGACTAAGCCACAAATGGCTGCGCGTGGACATCAGCAAACGCCCACCGGTGGGTTTGCAAGCTTCGTTTTCTGCATTCCGCCAGTTAGTGCGGCGGTTCCCCGAGAGTGAATATGCGGCTGATTCGCGCCAGCGAATGATTTTTCTGCGCAATCGTTTGGCCGAGCACCAAAACCACATTGCGCTTTATTACTACAACCGGGGTGCCTATATTGCCGCGTTGAATCGAGCCAATCTGGCGCTGACGAGATACGATGGAGCGCCGGACCTTGAAGAGTCGCTGGTCATTATCGTGAACTCTTACCGTAAATTGGGCATGCAGGATCTCGCTGCAGATGCCGAAAAGGTTTTGCGGCTAAACTACGGCAATGTTCAGCTCACTGAGCTAACGCCCCCCTGGTATGCATTCTGGAAATAAGGCTCGGGGCTTAGTGCTTGCGGCCGTAACCCGAGGTAATGGGGTAACGCCAATCGCGGCCGAATGCCCGGCCACTAATGCGAACTCCAGGTGGGGACTGCCGGCGCTTGTACTCGTTACGCCGCACCATGGATAAAATTTCGCCCACGAGTTTACGATCAAAACCGCGTGCGGCGATCTCATCCACCGAACAATCTTCAACGATCAGCGCATCGAGTATTGCATCGAGCGTTGCGTAGTCAGGCAATGAGTCGCTGTCTTTCTGATCGGGCCTCAATTCGGCCGAAGGGGCACGGCTAATGACCCGCTCCGGAATGACAGGTGAGACGGTATTCCGGTAACGCGCCAGTTCGTAAACCTGAGTCTTAGTGCAATCTTTAATTGGCGCAAATCCGCCGGCCATATCACCATACAAAGTGGCATAACCCACAGCCATCTCGCTCTTATTACCCGTAGTCAGAACCATACGCCCGGTCTTATTAGATATAGCCATCAACAAAATGCCGCGACTGCGCGCCTGAATATTCTCTTCGGTAGCGTCTTCGCCAAGTCCTGCAAAAATTTCCTGCAATTGATGATTGGTCGCATTAACCATCGGCTCAATCGGAATCTCATGGTACACAATGCCCAGAGCTTCAGCTTGCGTGCGGGCATCTTCCATGCTCATGCCTGAGGTATAGCGATACTGCATCATCACCACCTGAACCGCATCGACGCCAAGCGCGTCAACGGCAATCGCCAGACATAGCGCCGAGTCAATGCCGCCAGATAAGCCCAGCACAACGCCATCAAAGCCATTCTTTCGCACATAGTCACGAACGCCCAACACAATGGCCGCGTAGATGCGGGCAGCCGAATCTTGCAGGGGCACCGTATCGGCATCAGTGATCTGCGGCGATCCGGAAATATCCAAGCCCAGAGCAAATATGCCATCAACAAATGAGGGGGCACGCATGCCCAATGAACCATCACGATTGACGGCAAATGAACCACCATCGAACACCAGCTCGTCCTGACCGCCAACCATGTTCTGATAAATAAAAGGCACCTTCAGCTCACGCGCACGATCTGCCAATAGAGCTTCGCGATGCGCTTGCTTACTGCCCTCATAAGGGGAGCCATTCAGCACAATGCAAACTTCAGCGCCTGCAGCAACAGACGCAGCCGAAGCAGCTGGAGTCCAGATGTCTTCACAAACCAGAATGCCGACCTGTGTACCGCCAATATCAATAACCAGTGGCTCAGTGCCAGCTTTAAAATAACGCTGCTCATCAAATACGCTGTAGTTAGGTAATAACCACTTGCGATAATTTGCCTGCAATGCCCCATCGGCAAGCACTGCCGCTGCGTTATACAAACACTCTTCGGCGTATTCCGGATAACCAACCAATACAGTAATGCCGGTGGCAGCTGCAGTTACCTGAACCATAGCGTCATCAAGCTGATAACGCAGACCCTGATGAAACAGCAGATCTTCCGGGGGATAACCGGATAAAGCCAGCTCCTGAAACACAATTAAATCCGCACCGTGAGTGTCACGGGCGGACTCAATGGCGGCAATAATCTGCCGGGCATTGCCCGGCACGTCACCGACTAAGGTGTTAATTTGGGCCAGTGCTATTTTAAGTTTGGCCATAGCGCACTCCGCATGGAGCAACAGCAATCAGCTGCCCAATAGTTCCAGCATGGCACTGCCAAGCTCGGCTGGCGACTTCACAGTTCGCACACCGGCAGCCTCTAAAGCCGCATACTTCGCAGCTGCTGTGCCCTCACCACCCGAAACAATCGCACCGGCATGGCCCATGCGTTTGCCCTTGGGCGCGGTCACGCCAGCGATATAACCGACAACCGGCTTCGTAACATAGTCTTTAATATAACGAGCTGCAGCTTCTTCATCGGTTCCACCGATTTCGCCAACCATAATAATGCCTTCAGTCGCCGGGTCTTTTTCAAACAGCTCTAGGCAATCGATAAAGTTCATGCCGCGCACCGGATCCCCACCAATACCAATGCAGCTGGTCTGCCCCAGACCATTGTTTGTGGTCTGATAAACCGCTTCATAAGTGAGTGTGCCAGAACGGGAAATAATGCCGATTTTGCCTGGCTTATGTATGAAGCCAGGCATGATGCCTATTTTGCACTCGCTGGGAGTTATCACTCCCGGGCAGTTCGGACCAACTAAGCGGCAATCGTAATCGGCCAATGCCGCTTTCACTTTCACCATGTCCAAAACGGGAATACCTTCAGTAATACAGATAACCAACTCCACCCCGGCATCCGCAGCTTCCAGAATCGCATCGGCAGCGAAAGCGGCGGGAACATAAATCATACTGACATTAGCACCGGTAGAGGCAACCGCTTCGTGCGCGGTATTAAATACTGGCACACCGATGTGTTCTTCGCCGCCGCGCCCTGGGGTAACACCCGCAACTATCTGGGTACCATAATCAATGCACTGCTGAGCATGGAATGAACCCTGACGGCCGGTCAGACCCTGCACTATAATTTTGCTGTCTTTATTTACAAGAATACTCATTATCTTTGTCCTTAATTTCGGCGCCGGGTTCAGGCTACTGAGGCCACAACTTTCTTCGCAGCATCGGTTAGATCATCTGCAGCAGTAATTGCGAGGCCACTGTCTGCCAACATCGCTCTGCCCTTCTCAACATTGGTACCCTCAAGGCGCACCACTACTGGAACAGATACCTGAACTTCTTTAACCGCCGAAATAATGCCTTCAGCAATGACGTCGCAACGAACGATGCCACCGAAGATATTAACGAGTATAGCCTCCACCGACTCGTTGCTCAGAATCAATTTGAACGCAGCAGCAACACGCTCAGGTGTCGCGCCACCACCCACATCGAGAAAGTTTGCCGGATTACCGCCGTGCAATTTAATAAGGTCCATAGTGGCCATCGCCAAACCTGCACCATTCACCATGCAGGCAATGTTGCCGTCGAGAGACACATAGTTAAGGTCATGCTCACTGGCTGCCAACTCACGGGCATCTTCCTGGGTGGTATCACGCATGGCGACCAAGTCAGGGTGACGGAACAATGAGTTGCCTTCGATCCCCACCTTGGCATCCAACGCAAGCAACTTGCCTTCGGCATTAATAATTAAGGGGTTAATCTCAACCATTTCGCAATCGCATTCAAAAAACATGCGATATAGGTTGGCTGCAATAACGGCAAACTCTTTCATCTGCTGAGGGTTCAGACCCAGCCCGTAACCCAGCTTGCGCGCTTGCCACGGCTGAAAGCCTGCGGCAGGGTTCACGCTTAAGGTAACAATTTTCTCGGGCGTTGCTTCAGCAACTTCTTCGATATCCATGCCGCCAGCAATAGAGGCCATGAAGCCCACCTGCTCGGCAGCGCGATCCACCACCATACTTAAATAGAGCTCGCTGGCAATGTCGCTACCGGCCTCAACAAACACAATATTAATGGGCAGACCCGCTGCATCAGTTTGTTTGGTAATCAGGCGGCCACCGATAAGTTCTTTAGTGGCTGCTGCTACTTCGTCAAGACTGCGGGCTAACTTTACTCCGCCGGCTTTGCCGCGACCGCCGGCATGCACCTGAGCTTTAACCACCCAAAGACTGCCGCCTAAGCGTTTCGCAACCTCAACTGCGCCTTCCGGCGTGTCGGCGATATCGCCGCTGGAAACGGGGATATCGTAGCGGGCAAATAGCTGCTTCGCCTGGTATTCGTGCAGGTTCATGGTTTATGTACTTCCTGTAAGGATGATTGCCTGAGCTTGTCGGGAGCCTCAGCAAGGTCTGATGAGTCGGTTAACGCGCATATTGTGGGCGAAACAAACTCGGAGTTAAACCGTTTCCCGCCAAATCCCGCACAGATTTTCTACTTTGAGTTGTTACAATAACCGGACATCAGCCTGAATCGGGAAGAAAACTGGCACATGACAAGGATAGAGAAAGGTATAGGCTCAATTCCTACTGCCGCCGGTAGCGGCCCTATTTCTGCCCGTACAAAGTTCAGTTTGCGGGTTTTGCGCCTGGTCGTTAACCTGCGCGTGCTCATTGCCTTAGGGCTATTGAGCGTCAGCCTGCTGGCATTAAGCCCACCTCTACTGGGTTATCGCTACCCCGAACTCTATCAATACACGGCTTTTTTCTACCTGCTGGCATCCTCTGCTCTTGCGCTGATTATTTTACGAATGCCTGAAAAAGCCGAGCCTGCGGCAATCTGGCAGCTCATCATTGACGTTATTGCCATTACTGTCATTGTTCATGCCAGCGGCGGTGTGCGCAGCGGGGTTGAAGGGCTGTTGGTTATTTTTGTCGCCACAGCAGGCATTACCCTGCCGCGCAAACTGGCTTATTTCGGCGCGGCCATCGCGACCCTCTCGATATTGGCAGAGCAATCTCTTTCTTACTCGCAGGGCATGACCGACACCGGCGATTTCGTTCAGGCGGGTATCTTCGGAGCGATCATGTTTCTGATTGCCTTTGGCACTCAGTCCCTGCTCCGGCAAATTGATGACACAGAGGAGCTCGCGCGACAACGTGGTATTGACCTGGCGGATTTAGCGGAGCTCAACGACTATATTATTCAGAATCTGCGGGAAAGCATCGTGGTGGTCGATGCAAGCGGCCAGATCCGCTTACTGAACCAATCGGCTGCTGACCTGCTCAATACTGCACCTCTGGGCACCGGCGCCCACCTTAAAAGCATCGCCCCGCAGCTGAATACATTACTTGAAAATTGGCGCTGCAATGCCGAGGGCAATACGCCCACCTTTTTAGCCAGTGACGGCACACTCATTAATACTTACATTGCGCCGCTGGGACCGAATAACAGCGGTCCTGCGTTATTGTTTCTCGAAGATGCCAGCATTCTGGTCGACAAAGTTCAGCAATCCAAACTGGCGGCGCTCGGGCGCCTGAGCGCAAGTATCGCCCACGAAATACGAAACCCAATCGGCGCGCTCAGTCACGCCGGACAATTGCTCGCCGAGTCACCCTCCATCGGCAAGCAGGAGCAACGGTTTCTCGATATCATCGAGAAGAACTCCAAACGCGTTAGCGTTATTGTCGATAATGTATTAAATATGTCGAGCAAAGACGTGGCCCATCCGGAGCAGTTCTCGCTCAACGACTGGTGCCGAGAGTTCATTGCAGAGTTCGTTAGCACGGTTGAACTTAATGAGGGTGAACTCTCTGTGCATGCCGATGAAGATGATGTAATGGTCAGAATAGATCCAGGCCATCTGCATCAGGTTGCCTGGAACCTGTGTGACAATGCCATCAAGGCCGCCAGCAATACCGAAGGCGGCATTGCCGTCGAAATGCACGTTGGGCGGGGGTTGAATAACCGCAGGCCTTACCTGAAGATTGTTGACCATGGCCTGGGAGTGCCAAAAGACCTTCAAGACAATCTGTTTGAACCGTTTGCCGCCGGTCCCGATGGCGGCACGGGCTTAGGTTTGTTTATATGCCGTGAACTTTGCGAGCAAAATAAGGCAACATTGAACTACCTGCCGGGCGATAAAGGCGGCAGCGTTTTTCAGGTAGTGTTTGCCGACCCCAGTCGCTGGGACGTTTAATACGGAAGCCGAATTATGGATAAACCATTAGCGCTGGTTATCGACGACGAACCGGACATCTGTGAACTGCTTGCCATTACGCTCGAGCGCATGAATGTTGCATCTGACATTTGTGGCGATCTTGCAATGGCCAAAGCCGCGTTAAAGGCCAAGCGCTACCAGCTCTGCCTCACCGACATGCGGTTGCCCGATGGCGACGGGCTTGATTTGGTTGAATGGATACAAAAGGAGTCGCCGTCCACTCCCGTTGCCGTGATCACCGCCCACGGCAATATAGAAACAGCCGTTCGTGCGCTCAAGCTGGGGGCTTTCGACTTTCTTTCAAAACCGGTCGAGCTTAAGACACTGCGAAAACTCGTCGGCAGCGCCCTGAAACTTGGCGTCGCCGGTGAAGGCGAAGCCAAGCTGTTGGGCGAATCAAAAGTGATTAATGACGTACGCAAAATGATTGCCAAGGTTGCACGCAGTCAGGCACCTGTGCATGTCAGCGGCGAATCAGGAACGGGTAAAGAGCTTGTATCACGAATGATTCATGAACAGGGCCCGCGCGCTGGCGGCCCCTTCATACCGGTGAACTGCGGTGCTATTCCATCAGAGCTTATGGAAAGCGAATTTTTTGGCCACAAAAAAGGTGCGTTCACAGGCGCCGTGAGTGATAAAGCCGGCCTTTTTCAGGCCGCGGAAAGTGGCACGTTATTTCTTGATGAGATTGCGGATCTGCCACTGGCTATGCAAGTCAAGCTGCTGCGGGTGATTCAAGAAAAATCGGTTCGGCCTGTGGGCGGCACTGCAGAAGTTGATGTGGATGTTCGCATTCTAAGCGCAACACACCAGAGCCTTGCCAAGCTGGTGAGCACCGGCGAGTTTCGAGAAGACCTTTATTACCGGATCAACGTTATTGAACTCAAAGTACCGCCCCTGCGCGAGCGCGGTAAAGATATTATTTTGCTCAGCACTGCTATTCTTGAAAAACTCACCGCAGATATGCAGGTCGAAGACTTGAAGCTCATGGAATCCGGGGCAAAAAAACTACTTGGCTACAACTTTCCCGGAAACGTCCGCGAACTGGAAAACCTGCTCCAGCGTGCTGCAGCCCTCTGCGAAGACAGCAGCATTACCGCGAAGGATATTCACATCACTAACAAGATGCCAAGCGATGCAGATGAAGATAATATCCTGGAAGACAAACTCGAGTCCGTAGAACGTAATGCCATTATTAATGCGCTCGCAAAGTGCAAATACAATAAAACGGCAGCGGCCAAAGAGTTGGGCCTCACGCTAAGAGCTCTGCGCTACCGTATTGAGAAGCTTGACATTAACTGAGTCGGATCAGCCCAACTCTGCAAAAGCCAGTGGCTCAAATACGCGGGTGACAAAAATTGTCACTTTGTGACATTTTGCGTCACCAAAAAAGGCGCGCATTACCGAGCTGAATCACACCGCAAGACGTCTGTAAAAAACATTACCCATGTAAAACAGAGCCTTAGCTCTGATGCTTGCAAAGCTGGCACGGCACTTGCAGTATTTTTGGTAATGGCCGCCTGGTCACTGCATCTAGCTTATTTATTTTTTATGGAGATAAAAATGAAAACAATCCAGAAGGGTTTTACCCTCATCGAACTGATGATCGTGGTTGCGATTATCGGCATCCTTGCGGCTATCGCAATTCCTGCTTATCAGGATTACACCATCCGTGCACAGGTTACTGAAGGGCTGTCACTGGCTTCTGCTGCCAAAACCGCAGTTGCCGAGTTCTACATGAACGAAGGCGAAGCTCCCGCGGATCGCGATGAAGCCGGCATGGACGATGATGCAACTGCGACAAGCGGTCAATATGTAGAAAGTGTTGATGTTACAGACGGCCTAATCACCATCACTTATGGGAACGAGGCTAATGCTATAATAGATGGCAATATTCTAACTCTTACCCCTTATGAAACAAGTGAGTTTAGCGTCGTTTGGTACTGCGGAAACGCTGTTGACGATGCGGATGCCGCCTACGCACTGCTAGGCACTTCAGGTGGTAATGCTGCTGTAGATGGAGTTACTGATCTGGACGAAAAGTATCTGCCTTCCACTTGCCGCTAAGTGTTTCGACCAAGAAGGTCATAGAATAAACCGTAAAAGGTTATGGGTGAGAAAAGGGGCTTTAATTAAAGCCCCTTTTTTTGCCCGGAGACCCAATAGGGAACTAAAATTCATCGCATTTCGAAACGCCCTGACTGCGTCACCTGGCTTCAGGATTTTGCACAATGCACTGCCGAAAGCACTGATGCCGGCATCACGAGATGCCTTGCCACTGAGCCTCCCAACCGGTGCATCTTCGAACTGAGTCCGTCTTTGGCTGCGATGAAATCGAGCGAAACGATGCTCGTCGCCTCACCAAGCATCAGCAGAAAGCCCGTGCTGCTTGACTTGTGACGCCCTAACTCGTCGATTTGCTGAGAACTTGTTCACAATACCGACTTAACATAGTTGCCCGATTGCAGATAATGGGTGAATATCAACAACCGCATCGGTATTTGGCGTTACTGCACCTTGTTTAATCCGGAAAAACTATGGCCACAAGCGCATCACAAGCAATACTCTCTGGACTCTCGCACCGCTTGGTAGCCGATAAGATACTCGATGAGTCCGCGATGATGGAAGTCGTCATGGAGGCGCGCAGCCTTGGTCAGAGTCTGGTGTCGCATCTGGTTGACAAAGAAATCGCTGATGCAGGCACAGTGGCCACTGCCGCGTCCCAAGAGTTCGGCGTGCCGTTACTTGACCTCGATGAAATAACTCTTGATGTCGACGCCGTTCGCGCCGTTGACGCCTCACTTATAACCAAGCATCGTGTACTGCCCCTTTTACTGCGCGGAAAACGCATCCATCTCGGCGTTTCTGATCCAACCAACCTCGCTGCAATTGATGAAATAAAATTTCAGTCGGGGCTGCGCATTGAACCTGTTGTTGTTGAATATGACAAGCTAAAAGAAGCCATTACTCATGCGCTCGAGGCAGTCGATGATTCGATGTCTGATCTGGACGATGATGAGTTTGACCTCGAAGCATTAGAAATCACCTCAACAGAGGTTGAAAAGGACGAAGTAACCAAAGACGATACAGACGATGCGCCGGTAGTACGCTTTGTTAACAAAGTCCTGCTGGATGCCATAAAACGCGGCGCCTCAGACATTCATTTTGAGCCCTACGAGCAATCCTTCCGGGTACGCACCCGACTGGATGGTGTATTGCGTCAAATAGCGACTCCGCCTATCGCCCTGGCAACCAAGGTCTGCGCGCGCTTAAAGGTCATGTCCCGGCTTGATATTGCTGAGCGCCGCATACCTCAGGATGGCCGAATTAAGATGCGGCTGTCAAAAACCCGCTCCATCGATTTTCGCGTGAACACCTGCCCGACATTATTCGGTGAAAAAATAGTACTGCGTATTCTCGACCCGAACAGTGCGAAGCTTGGCATTGATGCCCTCGGTTACTCCCAGCAACAGAAAGACCATTACATGGAGTTTCTTGCCAAACCCTACGGCATGATTCTTGTTACGGGGCCCACAGGCAGTGGCAAGACTGTGTCGCTATACACCGGCCTAAATATTCTTAATACCGAAGAAGTTAATATTTCAACCGCGGAAGATCCTGCCGAAATCAATCTTCCGGGCGTAAATCAAGTGAACGTTAATCCGAGAGTAGGATTAACATTCCACAGCGCGCTTAAAGCATTTCTACGCCAGGACCCGGATGTCATTATGGTGGGTGAAATTCGTGATCTCGAGACCGCAGAAATCTCAATTAAGGCGGCACAAACCGGGCACCTTGTTCTTTCTACGCTGCACACCAATGATGCCCCGCAAACGCTCACGCGCTTAGTCGATATGGGGGTTAAACCCTTTGCGATTGCAACTTCGGTGCGGCTGATTATTGCTCAGCGACTGGCGCGAAAACTCTGTAACAAATGCAAAGCACCGGTCGACATACCCTCGGCAGCACTCCTAAAAGAAGGCTTTTCGCAAAAAGAAATCGATACCGGCATTACAATTTTTGGTCCTGTAGGCTGCAAATCCTGCGATCGCGGTTACAAAGGACGTACCGGTATTTTTCAGGTTATGCCAGTTACCGATGCTATTGCCCGTGTCATTCTCGAAGGCGGCAATGCCGTTCAAATTGCCGAAGCTTCAGAAGCAGAGGGCATTTGGGATCTGAGGCGCTCAGGGTTAGAGAAGGTAAAAGACGGGCATACGAGTTTGGAAGAGGTCAACAGGGTTACAATCAGCTAAATGCCGGCGTGGTTGACGAAAACCATCCGACGGACTGACTCAAAATACGATTACAGGCCCTTGGCATTAGCTCGGGCATTGCGAAAATGAAGACGGTGAGTTATGGCACAAGCAGCAGTTAAACAAATCACGTTCATCTGGAAAGGCCTCGACAAGCAAGGCAAGCCAATCAAAGGCAAATTGGTGGCTGCGAGTGAAGCAGCCGTGCGCAACCACCTGCGCAATAAAGGCTTCGTCGCAAAGAAAATCCACAAGCAAAGCACACTATTCGCGGCGTCGAGTCGAATAGGTGCGGCCGATATCGCAATTTTCAGTCGCCAACTCGCCACCATGCTCGCTGCCGGCATACCGCTGGTTCAGGCTCTAGACATTGTCGGCAATGGCCATGAAAACCCGGGTATGCAAAAGCTTATTTTAAGCATAAAGACAGAAATTGAAGGCGGCAATACCCTTGCCTCTTCGCTTGCCAAACACCCTCTGTATTTTGATGACCTGTTTGTAAGTCTGGTGGAAGCTGGTGAACAAGCTGGTGCTCTGGAAACACTGCTTGATAAAATTGCCACCTATAAAGAAAAAACTGAGGCCATTAAAAAGAAAATTAAAAAAGCCCTCTTCTACCCAACAGCGGTCATGGTTGTAGCTGTCGTGGTAACTGCAATTTTGCTGATTTTTGTTATCCCTGAATTTGAAAACCTGTTCAATGGCTTCGGTGCCGACTTGCCGGCATTTACGCGCATGGTTATCGACCTATCAAAGTTTATTCGAGCTGAAGGTATCTGGATTGTTCTTGGCATAGGTTTCGCCAGTGCAGCGTTTATATATTTTAAAAAGCGGTCCAGAGCAATGCGCGAAGTGCTCGATAAAATTGGCTTAAAGCTCCCAATTATTGGCAGCATTCTGACCAAAGCCTGTATCGCACGTTTCGCCAGAACCCTGTCCACCATGTTTAGCGCTGGCGTGCCTTTGGTTGAGGGATTGGAATCGGTTGCCGGAGCGACAGGCAGCATTGTTTATGAGCAGGCCGTGTTGCAAATCCGTGATGAAGTCTCTACGGGCATGCGACTGCAGCAGGCAATGGAAAATACGGATAAATTCCCCAACATGGTTATCCAGATGATCGCCGTTGGCGAAGAATCTGGTTCTCTCGATGAAATGTCCTCAAAGGTTGCCGACTTCTATGAAGATGATGTGGATGCTGCAGTTGATGGCATGTCCAGTTTGCTCGAACCCTTAATCATGGCCATTCTCGGTGTGCTAGTTGGCGGATTGGTTGTAGCGATGTACCTGCCCATCTTTAAAATGGGCGCTGTGGTTTAAGCGTAACCGCTAACCATGCAATCTTTTCTAGCTATTTACCCGCCACAGTTGCTGATCCTATTCGCTGGCATTCTTGGGCTTCTGGTTGGCAGCTTTCTCAATGTGGTTATTTACCGTTTGCCGGTGATGATGGAGCGCGGTTTTCGTGTTGAGGCTACGGGCATACTGAATGGTGAAGTGGCGGCGCTAAAAGAAGCGGAAGCTCAGAGTAGATTTAACCTTGTGGTGCCGCGGTCACGCTGCCCAAAGTGCAAAA
>Ga0315322_10000628_pt1 | contig 26555 bp, 19 predicted proteins | sample M110021515metaG_FD_203461 | JGI IMG/M metagenome (GOLD analysis project Ga0315322, IMG submission 203461) | Ammonia-oxidizing marine archaeal communities from Monterey Bay, California, United States - M1 100m 21515 | ecosystem: Environmental > Aquatic > Marine > Intertidal zone | place: USA...
TCGATTCATATTGGATCGGGTTAGTGAGTTCCGAGACACGCATGAAGCCAGAAGAAATTCTCCGAATTGTCGACGCAATTCATCGCGATAAAAATATCGACAAGGAGATCGTCTTCCAGGCGATTGAGTCTGCGCTGGTTACTGCTTTGCTGCGACATTACGGCGAAGAGGCAGAAGTAATCATTCGAATTAACCGTCAGTCAGGTGCGATTGCCGGAACCCACGATGGTACAAACATCGACCCTGAAGAGATCACTGGCCGCATTGGTGCCCAGACCGCAAAGCAAGTAATCATTCAAAAGATTCGTGAAGCTGAGCGGGACTCAATTCATGACGAATACGAAGAGCAAGTTGGCCAGATGGTGTCTGGGCTCGTGACGCGTTTCGATGGTGGAGTTGCCACGGTTTCTCTTGGAGTGACCGAAGCAATACTACCCCGTAGTGAGCAGATCCCTGGTGAGAGCTTTCATGTAAATGAGAGAATACGAGCCACGATCTTTGAAGTTCGAAAATCGGGTAGTCGTGTCAAAATTATCCTTTCCCGTATTCGTCCACAGTTGGTTCAACGTCTTTTTGAGCAGGAAATTCCCGAGATCATTGACGGTGTGATTGAAATCCGTGCCATTTCTCGAGAGCCAGGGTATCGCAGTAAGGTTGCAGTAATTAGTTCTGACAACCGGGTAGACTGCGTCGGAGCATGCGTTGGTGTCCGTGGAAATCGAATCAAGAATATTGTCGAGGAACTTGGTGGTGAGCGAATCGACATCGTTCGTTGGAATGACGATCTTCAGGTGTTGGTCCCGAATGCTCTTCAGCCAGCCGAAGTGGATGAGGTTATTCTCTGCCAGATGCTTGGCCGTGGTATTGTTCTCGTTGGAGAGGATCAGCTGTCACTGGCAATCGGACGACGGGGGCAGAATGTTCGACTCGCTAGCAAGTTGTGTGGCTGGGATATCGAAATTATGACTCGCGAGGAACTTGACCAGCAGATTGAACGTGCTGTGGATGGGTTTTCGTCGATTGAAGGTCTTGAGGAATCGATTGCTGAACGACTTGTTGGTGAAGGGTTCTTGTCATACGACGACCTCTCTGTCATCGAACCAGATGACCTAATGGAAATGGGAGAGTTGTCAGCAGAAGCAGTTGATGCGATTGTGAATGAGGCGGAAAATCGAGCAACTATTGCCGAAGAAGCAGCTGCGGATGAGCGGCGGAAGCAGCGGGAACAGGAGCAAGTTCCCGGAGAAGCCAAAGAAGGTGATGGAGAAACAACTGCACCAGCTGGTGAAGTTGTTCAGGAACAGGAGCAGGAGGCTACCTCGCTAGACGAGCCTTTGGATGCTGATGTTGCATCAGAGGACGCAAGTGAGGCATCAGCACCTCCGCAATCTAGTTCATGATGACTCAGGAATTTTTACAGTGCTGGCAAGGGTTTCTTTGTCGGCTGCAGAGTACAAAAAAAGGTCGGAGTAAAACTCGTGGCGGTTCGCATATACAGTCTTGCGAAGGAATTAAAACTCGACAGCAAAGAGCTCGTCGAACTATGTACTCGCGCGGGTATTCAGGATAAGGGGTCAGCTCTTGCCAGCCTCGACGACGCGGAAGTCGCTCGAATCAAAGAATTCGTAGCAGGGAAATCAAAGGCGCCTGAACGGCCGAAGGCCACCACTGAGACTGCGGCAACTCCCAAAGCGCCTGCTGTGATGAAGCGGGAAGATTATGTCGCTCCAACTGGAGCCGCCCGTCAAGGTCGGCCAAAAGAGCTTGGCTCAAAAGCTCCTGCCCCAAAGCCCGCTCCATTGGGTAGGGCTGCAAAACCTACCAGTGAACGCTCTGGTGTGGACGACCAAGGCAATGAAGGCTCACCTCCGATTCAGGTGAGGCCTGGGGCGAATCGGGGTCCACGATCAGGGAATAAGCCAGCGCCCAGACCCACGTTCAAATTGCCACCTATGCCAGCAGCAGGTCGCAAGCCAGTCGCCAAGACGCCTGATGAGCCCGCTGCCCAGAAGCCAGATGTCAAGCTTCCCCTTGATGCAATTCGAAGTGCGAAAGCAGGAGGCACGAAGCCACTTGCAGAACATATGCGGAAGCACGAGGACCGGCAGCAAGATCATGGGGGAGGCCAGCGAGGTGGTCAACGAGGTGGTCAACGAGGTGGTCAACGAGGTGGCGGACTATTACGAGATGGAATGGCTGGTGGTGGTTTAGCTCCACCGCTTCCGCCTTCGGAGTCTGGCGGTCGACAGCGGAAATCAGGCAAAGGTGGGAGTCAGCGAGAGGATCTTCTCGGTGGTCGCGAGATGCGACAGCTGCATCGGAAGCGTCATGATCGTCGCGGCAGAGGAGACGATGATGAACGCTCAATGAGACGCCGTCGGCCGCGTCAACGACGTGGTCCGTCTGTTTCAACTGCAGCACCCAGGAAAACGAATGCTTCAGTTCAAGTTCCATGTACAGTCCGGGCGTTTTCTGAAGCAATTGGTCTCGCTGCTAGTGAAGTTCTACGAAAACTGCTCAGTTTCGAGCTCGATTTGATCCCAAATATGAGTACAGCGCTTGACAACGACACGGTCGAGTTACTCGCTGCTGAGTTCGAAGTTCAGCTCGACATCAAGACGGCAGAAGACTTGGAGAAAGAATTACTTGCTGGGTTTGATGCCGTGGATGAAGACCCTGCCCTGCAGCAATCTCGAGCACCGGTTGTTACATTCCTTGGTCATGTAGACCACGGAAAAACATCATTGCTCGACAAGATTCTTGGGAGTGATGTCGCTGCAAGGGAAAGCGGTGGTATCACGCAGCACATGCGTGCATACACCATTGATCACAACGAAAAACCGATTTCATTCGTGGATACACCTGGTCACGAAGCATTCACTCAAATGAGGGCTCGTGGAGCAAACGTAACAGACTGTGCAGTGCTTGTCGTTGCGGCTGACGATGGAATCATGCCACAAACAGAAGAAGCAATCAGTCATATTCGTGCAGCAAATGTGCCCATTGTCGTTGCGATTAATAAAATTGATCTTCCGGGGGCAGATATTGATCGAGTCTTTCAGCAGTTAGCGGCCAATGAGTTGCTGCCAACTGAATGGGGTGGTGACACCGAAGTTGTTAAGACAAGTGCAGCAACAGGAGAGGGCGTCGATGAACTTCTCGATACCCTTTTAACGATTGCCGAGTTGCATGATGTTCGGGCCAACCCGGATCGATCTGCAGCAGGTGTCTGTCTTGATGCTTCTATTCACGAGGGACAGGGAGTGGTCGCTTGTTTGCTTGTACAGAAGGGCACGCTTCAGGTCGGGGATGCTGTCGTTTGTGGTGAAGCCAATGGAACGGTCAAGTCGATGCATGACACATTGAAGCATCGAAAAGTAAAGCAGGCAGGTCCATCACGGGCAGTCATGGTAACTGGTTTTGATATTGCACCGGGTGCAGGTGAGCGTTTTCAGGTTGTGGACGCGATTGCTCTTGCCCGCGAAGTGGCAACGAAAAGAACTGATATTCGACGGCAGACGAATCTTCTGTCTGCCCCTGTTCATGTCTCTTTTGAAAACTTGACAGAGCGTCTTGGCACACAGAAGACACCAACGCTCAACTTGATAATCAGAGCCGATGTTCGTGGTTCAATTGAAGCCATTCTCAAGGAATTGGAAAAATTAGAGCATCCCGAGGTGCGAATCCGGATTCTTCAGGCGTCCGTTGGGGGTATTAGTGAAGCCGACATACAGCTTGCAGACGCTTCGGATGCGGTCGTGTTAGGGTTTAATGTTGTTCCCGATGACCGTGCGAGGTCACTTGCCGAGGACCGTGGTGTTCAGGTGCGTCGCTACGACATTATCTATCAAGTAACGGATGATCTGAGGAAAGCACTAGAGGGAATGCTCGCACCTGAGAAGCACGAAGTGGAACTCGGTCGGGCGCTTGTTCAACGGACATTTTCGATTAGCCGAATTGGAGTCATTGCAGGCTGCCGGGTAGTCGGAGGTATTATTTCTCGAAACGGTCGATTGCGAATCATCCGGGACAGTCGGGTTCTTGGTGACTATCCGGTTGATACGTTGCGACGTGAGAAAGATGATGCGAAAGAGGTCCGGGATGGCCTTGAATGTGGAATAAAAGTTGCGGGTTTCAATGACGTGAAGGAGGGCGACATCCTCGAATGTTATAAGATCGAGGAAGTTGCACGAACACTTTCGTGAGTACACGTAGACTTCTCAAGGCGGCAGAAGCGGTGCGGGAAGTGGTCAGTATGGCCATCCTTACGCAAGTTCGTGATCCGCGAGTTCAGGATGTAACAGTGACCGGTGTCGAAATGGCCCCAGATATGCGTTCAGCCAAAGTCACGGTATCTATTATGGGAAGCCCAGCAAAGCAAGAACTCGCGCTGCGTGGATTATCAAACTCGGCTGGTTTTCTGCAGGCAAAAATTGCAGAGCGAATTGACACTCGGTATATCCCAAAACTACGGTTTGAAATGGATCAAGGCGTGAAGCATTCTCTTGAGATTGCTCGGGTTCTTGGCGATGTATTGCCGGTTTCAGATCAGGACAAAACACTCGGTGAAGAATCAGGTGCCCCTCAATCTTCAGAGGTTGCCAAACAAGATCCTCAGGATGATGCTGAAAGAAGTCTATGACTGCTAAGAAAAAAACAACGAAGCCAAAGTCTCAGAAGAAGCCAGCAACTAAGGCCAAGGTTGCAAAAAAAGTTTCAAAAAAGAAGACGTCAAAGGCTAAGAAAAGTGCCGCCGCTAGTACTGCACGAAGTGGTGCCGGTAGCAAGAAAGCATCGAGTAAGAAAAAGTCATCCACGGTAAAGAAGGCCGGCAGTTCCAAATCCAAGAAAACGCCTGCCGTCACTGCCAAAAAAGCTACCGCTGGCAGCAAAAAAGAAGTGTCTGCCTCTGCGGCCAAAAAGGCAGAGGTCGAAAAACAGAAGCCAAAACTGACTTCGGCCCAAAAGCAAAAACTCATTGAGAAGATATACAGTGTTCTCAAAGGGCATTATTCGCCACAATTGCCGAACACGACACGCCCTCTTTTAGAACAAGTGCTTTTTGCGTGCTGCTTAGAAAACTCGCATTATGGTGATGCCGAAAAAGCGTTCTCAAATTTACAAGAGAATGCTTTTGATCTCAATGAGATTCGGGTGACTACTGTTGCTGAATTGGCATATTTACTTGTTGGCTTGCCCGACCCATCTCGTGCTGCGTTGTCACTTAGACGAGTTCTCCAGAGTGTGTTCGAATCGACATATAATTTTTCTTTGGAGCACGCTAAAAAACATTCTGTATCTCATGGGGTCAAGACGCTCGATAACCTTCGGTCGTTGACACCTTTTACAAAAGTTTTTGTAACGTCCACGGCACTTGGAGGTCATGGTGTTCCGCTCGATCACGGAGCAATTACCGTGTTGTATCTCTCCGGCATGGTGTCCTTTGAAGAGTACCAGCAAGTGAGTGCTCCGGGGCTCGACCGAATGGTGACGAAGAAAATTGGTAAAGATTTCAGCTCACTTTTGCATCAATTTGGTGCTGATCTACTTTCGTCGCTACACGGTGTGAAATCCAAGAAGATCCTTGGCGAGATCGCCGCCGATGTAAAAGAAAGAATGCCAAAGCGAGGTGAGAAATTACCGGAGCCACTCATTGCTGCTTTATCCGCAACGAGTGATGGCGATGTGTCTGAGCAGCATCGGCCCGCTGGCCCTCAGGCGGCACCTCGTCCTGCAGGTAAAACGCCACAGCCTCCCCCGGGTTCTGGGCCAAAACGGGACGCTGATGGCACTCCGATCGGCACTCGATCTGGACCGAAGCCTTTTGTTGTGAAGCCAAACAAAGCCCGTTCTATAACGATCAAGCCAGAGCTTGCCGCACAAAGAGAAGCTGCAGAGCGCGAGGCTCTGAAAGCGAAGTCAGAAGCAAAAAAGGCTCGTAAAGCCGATAGTAAGCCAACGGGCAAGAAGAGCGCTTCCGCAAAGAAAACAAAAGCGAATGCAAAGCAGGCTCCGGGCCACTCTCGGAAGTTAGCGAAGAAGAAGCCACGTTGAGAGACGGTCATAGATACGTTTATAGCAGTCTTGAGATAGCTTCTTGAAAGGTGCTATTGAGAGAGAAACAAAAGGAGTTACGGCAACGTGGCAGGCCATTCTCATTGGGCGAATATTTCACGAAAAAAATCGCTTATTGATGCAAAGCGAGGGAAGCTTTGGAGCAAGCTGGCGAAAGCCATCATTGTAGCCGCAAAGCACGGCGGTTCTGACCCAGATGCAAATCTTCGACTCCGCTACGCCATTGATGCAGCCAAGGCTGTGAGCATGCCGAAAGACAATATTCAGCGTGCCATAAAGGCTGGTTGTGGAGAGCTAAAAGGTGGGAATCTCGAAGAGTCGGTCTATGAGGGCTACGCCGCCGGGGGCGTTGCAGTTCTGTGTGAAATTCTCACGGATAATCGGAATCGAACAGCGCCGGAAATTCGTAAGCTATTCGAGCTTTGCGATGGCAAACTTGGTGCGACTGGGTGTGTTGCATACTTGTTCACGAGGACAGGTATGGTTCGAGTTCCCAGCGATTCAAGTGAAGAAGACCATTTCTATGAAGTGGCTATAGAGTCTGGTGCTGACGACGTGACTACTGTTGACAACTATTGGGAAGTAACGTGTGATCCTCAAGTTATGAGTGATGTGGTGGCCACAATCAAACAAGCTGATTTCGTAATTGAATCAAGTGAGATTATCCGGGTGCCCTCCACGACGGTTGAAATTGATGATGTCGCGACGGCACGTAAGGTGCTGAATCTCATGGAACGACTTGATGATCACGATGACGTTCAGAGTGTTTCTGCGAATTTCAGCATTCCAGATGAAGCCCTCAGTCAGCTCGAGTGAGGTCGATAGAGAAATGACAGGCGAAGGCACTATTCAGTTTTTTCAGTAACTTCTTCAGTGTGGTCAACCGATGGCCAGTAATCTTCAAAATCGAATTCTGGGCTGTTGTCCAAATCATGACATTCGAGGCAATTAGAAATTGCTTTTGTCTTGCTTTCCGGTGTGTCGATTGACATAGCAAGTTCTTCACGAAGCCTGTCACGCTCAGTAACACTCGCGCGAACATCACCTCTCTCAACGGCTGCATGAGCAGCGGCAGGACCATGGCAATTTTCACACCCATTATGGGCAAGATGCGGTGTTTTCTGCATGCTGAGAAAACCGCCTTCAAAGGGTTCATACCTCTGAGGTGCCCAGCCGACAACATGACAGGAAAGGCATTCCGGGTCACTATCTCTTCGAGGCTCTTGGTCTTCCAGGGTTGTGAGTGCGTACGAATGAGAGGAGTTTTCCCAGACTTCGTAGGCATAGGCATGACAGTCCCCGCACGCGTCACTTCCAGCAAATCGACGACCAGTCTGATGCCGCACCGGAGACAGGCCCAAACCTTCAAGGCTGAGCGATTCAAGCTGCCGCTGGTACGTGGCAAGTAAATCAATCATGTCTTCAGCCTCCCCCCATCGAGCATCCAGGGGTACTCTTTGGCTTTTTATTGAGTCATCTTTCGTGTCAAAGAAGCCAATTGTTACAGCAAACATGCCTTTGTGCCCAAGCTCTACAAGTCGTGCACCATTTTCTAAAACAGGAAGCTTTGAAGGTGGCTCGTCGGCACCTCCAGCGGTAACAACGATATCAAACTGAGGGAAAGACTCAGCTAGGGACCGTGCCTCTTCGGGATTTCCCCAAGAGAGAAGAACATAGTGGTCGCACAGCCCGGGCTGCATTAATTTGACGACTTCTCGAAGTGCTGCCTCCGCGGCGGTGACTTCAATTGCCGCGTTGCGGATTTCTCCGGATTTACTGTTGCCGAGCACTGAAGTAATGCCAATACGGAGACCACCAATTTCGACAACACGAAAGCGAGGAGTAATATTGGCATCAAGCCCAAGAAGGCCCACATTGGCACTGAGAAAAGGAGTAGGCTCGTTCCCAACGGGTGCAACAGCTGCAACGAGTTCTTCTGCTGGTAGGCGTAAGTCCGCAGGCCCAAATCCAATACCGCTATAGCCCATTTGTCGTAAGCCATCTGCAATCGACTGGTATTTAACTTCTGCCTGTCGGCCGAATCTCTTTACAAGGCCACCCAGATCGACTGCCACAACAGGCCAGCCCGCTGACTTGAGCGCGGTTAAGAAATTCTGCCGCCTGCTTAGGCCACCCTTTTGATTTTCCTTTCCGGTGCAGCCACAGGGTTCGATGTACCCATCAAGTTCACCAGTGATAACAAGAACGGCTCGAGGGGTGGGCCAGTCTGTAAAGAGGCTTCCATTTCGCTGACGAAATTCTTCTTCAACCGTATCAGAAATGCCTTGACCTCGATCAGGCGTGGCGGCAGACATTCGGACTGAAAGTATGCCTACCAATACAATTGCAAGAAGCGTGATGCGAGCAAGTCGGCATGTGATCGACTGCGAAATATGTTGTAAATGACAGTGCATAGATGAATGGGGGCCACCAAAGTCTGGACTTCGCTTATATGTAGACAAAACAAAACCTTTCCGACCTTTAGTTATCGACTGAATCCCAGCAGATCGTTCACTATTCGGCAATGGCAACGCACACGGGAATTGTCAAAGTAGGAGTTTTGGGGTGTCCGGTTTCCAGGAGGATATACCCCTGTTTAGCGGTTTCAGTACATAAATTATTCGCTGGAGGTGCTCCCGGTGGAATCTGAATTTCAATACCGATTCGAACAACATCCCCCCCTCCTATCTGGCTGGGAGGATCGATTTTGACAGAGAGCCCCTCTGGAACAATATCGACGACACGTGGTTGCACGTCGTTACGAAATTCACCCTTGGCGGTCAGGAAAATCTTTGTGTTCAGGCCAGTTTGTCCGGAGACCGTTCCCAGCCTCAGAGCGTTGGAGCGACGATCCCATTTGCGGCCAACAAGCATCAGGTCCCCGCTGACGATGCCTGCTATCGGGACGACAGCTGTAATTTCTTCCTCGCCGAGAGAAAAAGAAGCCTCGACAGCCGTCCGTATCTTTCCCAATGGAAGACCTGACGCAATATCAAGGGATAAAAAGAAACCGCCCTTTGCTTCAGGTTCTTCTTGTAACTCATCTTGTGTCAGCGGACGACTCTCTACAACTATTCTGTCAGCAAAAGAATCATCAGTGATCCGGCAGTTGTTGAGATGAGGGAGTTGGTCACTAAAAGTGTAAATTTTCACCTCGGCCTGAGATGTTGCATTGGCAGAAATTCCAGAAACCATGATGCCATTTGGCTCTGCTTTCCATGTTGGAATCACTGTACCCTCAATTGCAAATGCAATTTCTGGCTGATCTGGGTCGTTGGTAAGTATTGTTGCGCGTTGCCGGAACGGCCCCCCTTCTCCTTTCCCTGTCCATTCTATCCGTACAATAATCTCATCACCTGCTGAAACGGTTCTACTATTCTTCCCCTCACCCTCGCCCTCGAAGTCACTCACGGTGCATGTGCAACTGGTTGTTCCTTTCGTGATCAGGAGGGGTGCTGTTCCAGCATTGCGTACGACAAAAGCGTGGCTACCGGTGCCACCGAGGCTTACCCGACCAAAGTCGTAGGTGGTTTCAGGGGTTTCCGCTACCGGACGCGGACCAGATGAGTTAGCTGATCGGGTCCCGAATGACCCAGTTCGTAAAGGTGTTGTTGTTGCCCTTAGCAGGGCTGTACCAGAGCCAGTCAAGCTGCCGAGTATTGCGGCAATGATTGCAACGAACCATGGATTTGGCAGGCTTAGCTTCACGGTGATAACCAGGGTGATTCAATTTGACGAGCATGTGAATGCTACATCTCTTTATATACTGCAGAGCGGGCCAAATCACCTCCGTCATCAAACATGTTAGTACGAACGACTAATAACGCTTCTTCGTTGAACGGATTTCCCCGTGTAAAGGCATTTTCCGGGTTCCTCAGGCCAGTCCATTGGGGTGCAGCGGACGGTAACCTTTAGTGGGTCGAGTGCCTCCGCAACAGCAGGATCATCGGCGACATGTACGTATGCAAAGCCACTAGTGTCTTGCTTTGAATCAAAGAATTCTGATATCTCAGCTTTTTTGTCAATTGTTGATGAATGGCTTTCACGAAAATCGACTGCTTTCTTCAAGATGTTCGCTTGTACGGATTCCAAGAGGTCGGCAGCCTTTTTGGGAAAGTCCTCAAGAGGCATCGTGAGCTTTTGTTTTGGTGGCTCGTCGCGACGAGCAATACTTACGGTTCCTGCTGCCAGATCACGGGGGCCAATCTCAACACGAACAGGAACACCTTGTTTGATATGCTGCCAGACCTTGTCCCCTCCACGCATGTCACGGTCATCGACCTTGACACGAATGTTTTCATTTCGCCACTGAGATTGTTCTAGCTGCTCCTTCAACTTGTGGCAGCATTTCAGAACGGCAGATTGATCCTCATCTGAGCGATAGATTGGGAGCAAGACAATCTGTTCAGGTGCTATACGAGGGGGCAGGACCAAGCCATCATCATCTGCATGAGTCATGATAAGACCTCCAATCAGACGAGTTGAGACCCCCCAGGAAGTTGTCCAGCAAAAAGCTTCTTGGCTTGTCTTGTCTGTAAAGGTTATGTTCTGTGCCTTGGCGAAATTCTGGCCAAGGAAGTGTGACGTTCCGGCCTGAAGTGCCTTTCCGTCCTGCATCATGGCTTCAATAGAGTAGGTTTCAACAGCACCAGGGAAACGCTCGCTGGACGGCTTGGGCCCTTTCCAGACGGGTATTGCCAGATCCCGTTCAGCGAACGTTGCATAGATGTCAAGCATTTGCAGTGTTTCCTGAATCGCTTCTTCTTCTGTCGCATGGGCAGTGTGTCCTTCTTGCCATAAAAATTCAGCAGTTCGAAGAAAGACCCGCGGACGCATTTCCCAACGAACAACATTTGCCCATTGATTAATTAGGACAGGCAGATCTCGCCATGACTGAATCCATTTTGCATACATGGCCCCGATGATTGTTTCACTTGTTGGTCGGACAACAAGCGGCTCTTCAAGCTTGCCTTTTGGGACGAGACGACCGTCGGCATCGAGTTCAAGTCGGTGATGAGTGACCACGGCGCATTCTTTTGCAAAACCTTCGACATGTTTTGCTTCTTGTTCCAAATAGGACAAAGGAATGAATAACGGGAAGTAGGCATTCTTGTGACCTGTCGATTTGAACATGTCATCAAGGATTCCCTGCATTAGTTCCCAGATAGCAAATCCATGCGGCTTAATGACCATGCAACCACGGACGGGGGATGCCTCAGCGAGCTCGCCAGACCGTACGACCTGCTGGTACCATTCCGGGTAATCTTCCTTGCGGGTAGGCGAAATTCCGTGTTTAGCCATTGATAGCTGCAATCTTTTCGGTGAAGAGAGGTATGAATTCGTTTCAGGGCGTTTTTACATGGCGTTATTGTAGCGAGTTAGTTGGCGGTTGAGGTAGTTTGGTAATAGACTAAGGGATTACATAATTCAGGTTTCCGGCAAGCACCGGCCTGCCGCCTCCTTACTATTGACCCATATGTCTTCACCACAGTCGTCACGGAATGTCTTTCCACCACCAAGAAGCCGTCGCAAGTGCGTAACAGAACTTGCTCCTCAGGTCACAATCGATCAGGTTTTTCTCGCAACCCGGAAACAGCTCCGGCCAAATCGTCACGGGCAGTTGTATCTTCAGGTTGAGTTGGCAGATCGCAGTGGAACCATTACCGGACGCATGTGGAATGCCTCAGACGAACATTTCGAAGCATTTTCTGAGGGAGATTATGTTCGCGTTGCCGGCACAACGCAGCTTTATTCCGGCGCACTCCAGGTTATCCTCACCGAGGTGGATCAGGTCGATCCAACACGAGTTGATGAAACAGCGTTTCGTGTGCTGACACAAGACGCTGTTGCACAGCTCCGGCAAGAGCTCAATGATTTTTCGACGACGCTACAAGAATCTCTTCCAAAGCTCCTTTTTGAGGAAGTGTTGTCAGATGTTGGGTTGATGGAAGCCTTTGAGCGATGCCCAGCTGGTATTAAACATCATCATGCGTATGCAGGTGGATTGCTTCAGCATGTTGTGATGTTGTTGCGGCTCGCTGACCGAGTCGCTTCGCTCTATCCTGATCTTGATCGAGATCTTTTGCTTGTCGGTGTACTTGTGCACGATATCGGAAAGACGGTAGAGCTCGAAAATGAAAAAGGTTTCTCTTATACCGATTCAGGTCAGTTGCTCGGTCATGTTCTGCTTGGAATTGAGATCGTCGACGACAAAATACGCAAGATCGAAGAGAAGACGGGCTCGCCGTTTGATCAGGAGGTTGCAAATCGTATTAAACACATGGTGGCAAGCCACCACGGTGAATATGCATTTGGAGCCCCCAAGCTGCCGATGACACTGGAGGCCATAGCACTCCATTTTATCGATGCACTTGATGCAAAACTGATTGGTACACTGCAGCTCTTTCAGTCAGAGGCCGCTATCGATGATGGCTGGACGCAATATCATCCGAACCATGGGCGAAAGTTTTTCAGAGGACGTGACGGTAATTCCTCTTGAATAAAGCAGAGTAAAGTCACCCTGCCCTGCACAAATCCAAAGAAAAAGACATATGGCCAGGACGTTGGTGGTTGGGCGGTTTAGTCGCAGCAGGCAGGGGTATGGATTTGTGCGGCCCTCTGATGCACGGCCGACTGATCGAGATGCTGATATCCGGATTCCGCTGGTAGCCTCTGCAGACGCGGCAGACGGTGACACTGTTCGTGTAAAAATTACCAAAGAGCGTCATGTTGGAAGGCCGGGACTCTCTGGCGAGGTGGTTGAAGTCATCGAAAGACGTACGACGCGTTTCGTTGGCACGGCCTTTCAATCAGCTGGAGAGCATTGGGTCCAACTTGATGGAACGCAGTTCCCGAGACCTATCTGGGTTGGGGATCCAAGCGCGAAAGGTGTGCGTGATGACGACAAAGTAATCGTTGAACTCATACGCTTTCCGAGCCCTTTGCAGGATGGTGAGGGGGTAATCGTTGAGGTCCTAGGGGCTTCTGACGCTCCAGGAGTTGATACGCAGACTGTAGTGGCTGAGTTTGGTTTGCCCGGGCCCTTTCCCGAAAGTGTTTTGGAAGACGCGCGACGACAAGCTGATGAATTTGCTTCTTCTGTTCCAGCTGGTCGACAGGATCTTACTGACGAGATAATTGTCACAATTGATCCGAAGGATGCTCGTGATTTTGATGATGCAATTTCACTCACGCGCCTGGAACAGGGTCACTGGTTGCTTGGGGTCCATATCGCGGATGTTGCCCATTTTGTACAAAAAGGTTCGGAACTCGATCGAGAAGCCCTCGCCCGTGGCACAAGTGTGTATCTGCCCGATCAGGTTATCCCAATGTTGCCTGAGATTGTTTCGAACAATCTCGCGAGTCTTCAACCAGACCGTCTTCGGCTCGCGCGTACGTGTTGGATTGAATTCTCTGAGGATGGGGCTCCTGTTCATACTGAAGTCCAGCGCACGGTTATTAAGAGTTGTCGGCGTTTTACATACGAAGAAGTCGATGTGTTTATCGGTAACCCAGATACCGAAGAAATTGTGATGACGTCATCGGTTCGGAGCCTGCTCGGGAGAATGCAGCGACTTGCTTCTATGTTGCGCAATCGGCGACTGACACGCGGCGCGCTCGAGCTCAATATGCCTGAAGTGAAAATAGATCTCGATCGATCGGGCCGTGTTGCTGGTGCTCATGTTGTTGAGAACACTGAGAGCCATCAGATTGTGGAAGAATTTATGCTTGCAGCAAATGAGGCTGTTGCCAAGAAAATTGCTGCTGCAAAAGGAAAATTCCTGCGGCGAATTCACCCGTCACCGGACCTGCGGAAACTCCGACAGCTAACAGAATTTGTTCTCGAGCTTGGTTTTGAAGTTGAGTCACTTGAAAGCCGCTTTGAATTGCAACGTTTGCTTGGACTTGCCCGTCACAAGCCCGAAGAGCATGCAGTCCACTACGCAGTTTTAAGAAGCCTTTCGCGAGCGATGTATGCCCCTCTAGACCAAGGACACTATGCGCTGGCCAGTGATTGTTACTGTCACTTTACATCTCCGATTCGTCGATATCCTGATCTGACGATCCATCGGGCACTCGACAGTCTGGAGGCAGGCAAGAAGCCCCCTGGTGACCATCTTGAGCAACTTGGAGAGCAATGCTCGGAACTCGAGCGACGGGCTGAAGCCGCAGAGCGTGAATTGATAAAGCTCAAATTGCTGCATTTTTTGAGCAGTCGTGTTGGGATGGAGCTTGAGGGTGTTGTAACAGGCGTTGCACGATTTGGCATTTTCGTCCAAGGCATTCAACTACCAGCTGAAGGGTTGATAGAGACAGAAGAGTTGCCATCCGATCAGTATCGATTCGATAGGGCGTCTCATACTCTCAGTGGTCATCGTCCGGGAAACATATTTCGACTGGGTGATCCGATTCGAGTATGTGTGCGAGAAGTCGATCTCGGGAAGCGACAACTTCTCTTCGGCCCGGTACAGGGAAAAAATGATTCCAGAAGGAAGCAGAAGAGTCGTCGTCTTTCGTCGTCGCGGCGGAGTCATTCCCGAAAGGGGCAAAACGATATTCGGCAGAATGAGAGGCAACGAAAAACTCAGGTGGAGAATGGACCAAAACCAGCTAGTCAGAAAAAACCCTCCGATAAGGGAGTCAAGCGAAAGAAATCAAAACGGCATAAAAGCCGGTGAGGCTGGTTGCTTTTGTGAGAACTCGTACAATCAAGTTTGAAAAAGGTCTATACCGTTGACCAGTCGTTCCTTCGTCTGTCCAAAAAGGATTCATGAAATAAATGCCGCAGCGAACACCTCTTGCCGAATGGCATGAAAATAATCGCGGACGAATGGTTGATTTTGCCGGTTGGTCGATGCCTGTCCAGTACTCCTCAATCGTTTCTGAGCATCTTGGCACTCGTAAAGGTGCGGGTGTCTTTGATGTGTCGCACATGGGACGAGTTGCAATTGAAGGGAGTCAGGCGACAGAATGGCTTGAATCCAGGTTGACTCGGCAGGTACGTGACCTGCCGGTGGGTCGAGCCCGTTACACATTAATTACTGGCGTTGATGGTACAGGTGGCAAGGTTCAGTTGGATGGAACTCCTGTCATACTTGATGATGCCCTGGTGACCCGTCTTGCGGATCAGAAGGATGGTACCCGGCGTTTTATTCTTGTTGTGAATGCCAGCAATCGGCAGCGGGTCGTTTGCTGGCTTGAGGCCTGTCTGCCACCAGAAGGTGTCACTATCAGCGATATAACAGAAGAATCCGCAATGATTGCTGTGCAGGGTCCACGGGTGTTTGGGCACAAGAAAGACGATGTTCATGAGGGGCCTTTGGGACATGTCTTTGAAGAAAGAATTCTTGAACAACTTGCTGCGCTGCCGAACTATGGTGCCCTTGAAACCCAATTAGGTGGAGAACCGGTTCTCGTGAGTCGAACCGGCTATACAGGCGAGGATGGAGTTGAAATTATTCTGAAATCATCGCAAGCGCAGGGTGTATGGCAAGAACTGGTTGAAGAAGGCGGTGCTATTCCTTGTGGCCTTGGTAGTCGTGACACCCTGCGGCTCGAAGCTGCTATGCCGCTTTATGGCCATGAATTGCACGAAAAAACTGACCCCTTTTCAGCAGGTCTTGGATTTGCGGTGAATATTGATGGTCGAGATTTCCCGGGAGTTGAAGAGATACGAACACGTCGTGGTGAGAGTGATCGCCGTCGCATTGGTCTGGTATTCGAGTCGCGTCGAGCAGCTCGAAGCGGTGATCAAGTCATGTTTTCCAAAAATGGGATGGACTCGGTTTGTGGAGAGATCACGAGTGGCAGTTTTTCACCAACATGTGAGCGAGGAATAGCTCTGGCCGTAGTTGATCGAGTGGTTCTTGAGCAAGAATGCGAACTCGAAGTTCTGGTAAGAGGTGTACGGCTGCCGGCGAAACTCGTTTCCCTTCCATTTTATCGCCGGCCTCGCCACGATTGATACAACCTATTGGATCTTGATCTGTCTATACATCAGTAACCTTTGGAGAAATGTCATGGAGAAGTCTCGCCGCTACGCAAAATCACACGAATGGGCACGATTAGAGGACGACGGATCGGTCACAGTTGGTATATCGGCGTATGCCGTGGAGGCTTTGACAGACCTCGTTTTCATGCAATTACCTGACGTCGGTGCGACTGTAACTGCTGGAGAGTCGTTCGGTGAGATCGAAAGTGTGAAAGCAGTAAGTGATCTCTATGCACCAATTTCCGGAAAGGTAGTTGCTGCAAATACAGAGTTGCCGAGTCAGCTCGAAACGCTTGGTAGCGATCCCTATGGAAGTGGCTGGGTTATTCGTATCCAGCCGGATTCAGTCGAGCAACTCGAGGCACTCATGAATCAGGAAGCGTACGATAAGCTCATTGGGGGGTGATGAATTTGTCAGGTACCAGCAAGTCTTCACCGAATGAAAAACAGCCGATCGGCCTCCATGTCTGGCGAGACCCTCCGGCAGCAGGTGGATGGAATATGGCTGCTGACGAAGCACTTGCTCGGCAGTCTGAGGAAACGAACCGTGTACTTATGCGGTTATACGGTTGGCACCCGCACACGGTCTCACTCGGTAGTTTTCAGCGGTGCGTTGATTTTTCTGAAACACTGGAATTATCTCACTGGCCAGTTGTTCGTCGGCCAAGTGGAGGTGGCGCAATTATTCATGGGACTGATCTCACCTATGGACTGGCAGTTCCAGGTAGCCATGACTGGAGCCGGGGAACGGAGAAGCTTTATGCCGCAGTCCACGGCGCTCTTGTCGAAGAACTTGGTGGCCGTCATCTCAGGGCGCGTATGGTGGAGACTACGGGTCGGGAAACGGAACAGAGTTTTTACTGCTTCAATCGTCGGGCATTCGGAGATCTCGTCGTAGAGGATGCATCTGGCACTTCCCCGCACGGGAATCATAAAATACTTGGGAGTGCGCAACGGAGGCTTTCTGGAGTCGTTCTGCAGCACGGCAGTCTCCTTCTGCATAGAAATCCTCATCTCCAAGGTGAAGGCAGTCACGTTGGCCTTGGAGACGTACTTCAGGCTGGCTCCGGCTCAGTAAATGACGTGGTTGACGGTTGGCTTCAACGCCTGGCAGATCGGCTGAATGGAGAATTGATTGTGGAGACGGGACCTTCATACGAAAAAGAAAACGGTGAGATCGCTAGACGAACTGAGCGTTATGAAAGCGTGGCGTGGCTGCACAGACGCTGAACACAAGTGCCAAAACAAGGTTTTACGTCTAATTCCCTTCGTGTCCCGCCTAACCGGGGGGGCGCAATTTGTTGTCGCTGGACTTTACTGACGCAAATTGCTAGCGTTAAGGAAACGTGTCAATGGTTTTTATTTTGTCCCGATCATTCTGACTCGTTTCTGGGGATTGAAACATGAGTCTTTACCAAGCTAGGGCATATGATCGCCAAATTAGTGATCGCCTCCGGCAAACGTGCTGGACGGGCGATTTCAATGAAACGGGACAAGTTACTTATCGGTCGTGCAGAGGAATGTGATCTTCGGCCTCTCAGTGAAGAGGTTAGTAGGAAGCACTGCGCGATTATCAAAAAAGACGATGTCCTCTGGGCAAAGGATCTCCGCAGTAGGAATGGTACCTTTGTGAATGGTCTCCGCATTAGTGAACCAAAGCCGTTGGCTGATGGTGACCTTGTTCGTGTGGGCTCGTTAGAACTCAAGGTTTCTGTCGCGGTTGAGCCAAAACTGGAAACCGAGGAAGACATTTCGAGGCTGTTGCTTGGCGGTGATGATCCTGTTGGCATGCATGATACGACCCGATCAATTGAGACCTCAGATGATGACTCCGCACTTGTTCATGATTCTAGTGAACCAAAGGGTAAAGATGCGGCTGGAACAACGTTGATTTCGTCTGCAGAGGTTGTTGATGAAGACGATGATTCCTCAGCTCACGGGAAAGCCGTTGAAGAAATCCTGAAATCTCGTAACAAACCGGGAAATTTACCGAAGTCGAATAAATCGGATGGTTCAAGTCGGGATGCGGCAGCTGATGCCCTCCGGAAATATTTCGGTAATCGGTAGTTTTCCAGCGGCGTTGCCTGGTCGTTGATTTTAGTGCAACTCATACAACCCGACCTTTCGCAAAAAAATTGCTATTTTGCCTGCCCGCTTCTGTTGGCATGAGCAATACTTCTTAGCCGACCGGCATGACTGTTTGTTTTTAACTCTGGCATGTCAGGATTTCACTGGAGTATTCGGCGATACATCAAGCCACTTGCAACAAAATTGGGAGAGATTCAATGCCATATAAGCAAGAAATAGCAGCCAGAAGGCGAGCCATCGATCCAGCGACCTGTGAGCGTGACTACGATTCTTCAGAGCTGGAGTTCATGCAGGCTCTTGAAACATACAAAAATGAAAGCGGGAGACGATTTCCGACCTGTAGTGAGATGCTTACGGTGCTTCGGTCACTCGGATATGTCAGAGTCCTGCCGTGCGGTGTGTCGACCGATTGAATCTTGCGTATGAGCTGATTTTATAAGCAATATTCGCTCTTGCCCCGGTGAAGTGCCACGCGATACCGTCTCACTTGCGTTGTCGTGAGAATCTTCGGAATGGTGGTGGAGCACAATACATTGAGAGAAGGCAGGTTTTTGTTTTGTCGAGCGGGGTCGGGTGTTTCCATGATCGGCATAATTTGTCTCAGTCTACTCTGCGGCTGTGGCAGATTTGTGCAATCTGACTCTGACAAAGGTGTGAGCCTTTATCAGCAGGGCAACTATCTTGGTGCGGCGAATTCCTTCCAGAGAGCCCTTGAGAAGCAGCCCGGGGATGCGGACTGTTTTTACAATCTTGGAGCAACCTACCATCAGCAGTCAAAACTTTTTGGCAGGACTGGCGACCTTCAGACAGCTGAACAGTACTATCATCTTTGCTTAGCAAGAAACCAGAATCACGCAGCATGTCAGCGAGGGCTTGCAGTGCTTCTGGTTGAAACCGGGCGTACGGGAGATGCTGCGACGCAACTCGAACAATGGGCTGCAAGGGAGCCCGCAAACCCTGAGCCGAAAATAGAGCTCGCTCGGCTTTGTCAGGAACAGGGCGATAACCTCGATGCAGAGAATTATTTAGTCGATGCAGTTTCAGTTGATCCGGACAACCCCCGGGCACTTGTTGCACTCGGTCAAATTAGAGAATCTTCCGGCGATGCGCAGCAGGCACTTGTAAACTATTCAAAAGCTCTTGAATTAGACCGAAATCAGCCAACAGTGGCTGCCAAAGTGGCTACGCTTTCAACAAGTGGCCCTTCGCCGGTTATTGCAACTGCGCCTCCAGCCGGTGGATCACCCTACTCTCCTCGGTGATTCCGCCAAGAAACGGTGGCCCGTTGACCCTGCGGGTAGAGGGGCCGTAATCTTGTGCATACGAGTATTTCGGCGCGTTACGCAAAGTTCTTCCGGAAGGCGTTTTCCGTGGGGACATGCGTAACGCTGAGAGTCAAATCATGCCCGCGGTATGCCGGTGGGTTGTGGTTCCTTTATAAGCAGGCAGCGACGGAGAAATTCATGGCGACGGTTGCTGATAGGGTATTTAACTTTTCAGCAGGGCCTGCAGTGTTGCCATTGCCAGTGCTCGAAAAGGCTCAAAGGGAATTGCTGTCCTTGCCCGGTGTTGGCTCATCAGTGCTTGAAATCAGTCATCGTAGTAAGGCATTCGATGGCATTCTTGAACGCACGCTAGCGGGTCTGAGAAGCCTTCTAGGAATTGGTGAAAAATATGAAGTTGTATTGCTTCAGGGAGGAGCCAGCCTCCAGTTTTCTATGGTTCCGATGAATTTCCTGGCCGGCCAGTCTGGTGCTGCCAACTATGTCCTCACTGGAACCTGGGGTAAAGGAGGACTGAAGGAAGCAAGTCGCATTGGTAAAACTCATGTTGCTTGGGACGGTGCCACAAATGGATACAACTGTTTGCCCTCGGCTGATGAGATCGGGCTTTCTGAATCCCCCGCCTATGTTCATGTTACAAGCAACGAGACAATCCAAGGAGTGCAATGGCAGCAGATGCCATCATTCGAAAACGTTCCACTGATTTGCGATTCATCGAGTGACTTTCTTTCTCGACCGGTGGATGTTTCACAGTACGGAATGATATACGCCTGTGCTCAGAAGAATGCTGGGATTGCCGGAGTTACGGTTGCAATCATTCGTCGCGATTTGCTTGCCCGTTCGCGGGACAACTTGCCCGCTATGCTGGACTATCGAACATTTGTTGAGAAAGGATCGCGACCAAATACGCCACCAGTTTTCGCCGTGTATATTTTAGGCTTGGTCTGTGAATGGTTGATGAATGAAGTCGGTGGTTTGCATGCCATTTCAGAACGTAATAAGGCAAAGGCTACGAAAGTATACGAAGTGATCGATTCGTCGAGCGGTTTTTACGAAGGGCATGCCTGTCCTGCAGGTCGGTCCATTATGAACGTGACCTTTCGTCTTCCTACAGAGGATCTCGAAGCTACTTTTATAAAAGACGCAGCCTCGGCAGGTCTCACAGACCTTAAAGGGCATCGGTCAGTGGGTGGCATTCGAGCAAGTATCTACAATGCTATGCCGGAAGAGGGAGTTGAGGCGTTGTGTCAGTTTATGAATGATTTTAAGTGTTCTCATGGATAGGCGGCCCTGATCAGCTTGCTTTGTGAGTCACCATTTGGATGAGTCACAAAGGGCTTGTCTTAGTTTTAAATAATACGTTGTGATCCCTATTCAAGGAGTACCGGTCTCGCACAGGTGCAAACAAACTATGCCATCGATAATCGTGCTCGATAAACTTAGCCCAGATGGGCTTGCTCTCCTTGATGCGGCTGACCGGTTGGGGATTTCCTATGAAGTGAAGACAGGCCTCTCAGGTGAAGAACTGAAGAATGTGCTGGCATCGCATGACGGAGCCATTTGTCGCAGTGGCGTTAAAATAACGGCAGAAGTGTTGGCAGGAAACCATCGCCTTCGCGCTATCGTACGTGCTGGAGTCGGTACAGATAATATCGATAAGCAGGCTGCAACTCGCCAGGGGATTGTTGTGATGAACACTCCGGCAGGAAACACAGTAAGTACTGCTGAGCATGCGTTTACGCTACTCCTGGCACTTTCTCGAAATGTAGCTCCTGCCGATGCGAGCCTTCGTGAGCATCGCTGGGACAGAAGCAAGTACATGGGGGTGCAGCTAGCAGGCAAGACACTCGGTATCGTTGGTATGGGGCGCATCGGGCAGGCGGTGGCTAGTCGCGCCCGTGCTTTTGATATGAGGGTTGTCGTCTATGACCCCTTTCTGGCAGCGGAGCGTGCTGGTGAACTTGGTGTTGAATTGTTTGGAAGTGTTCGGGAAATGTTACCGGAACTCGATTATCTGACCGTCCATACGCCACTCACGGACGACACTCGCCACTTAATCGGCAAGGCAGAGTTGTCGTTACTCAAACCTGGTGTGCGGTTAATCAACTGCGCGCGAGGTGGTATCTATGATGAAGAGGCGCTCCTCGAGGGTCTTGAAAGTGGCGTGCTGGCAGGTGCTGCACTTGATGTCTTTGAGACTGAGCCGTGTACAGAGAGCCCGTTGTTTGGCCGACCCGATGTACTTGTAACACCACACCTTGGTGCGAGTACCGAGGAAGCTCAGTCACAAGTTGCGATTGAGGGAGTGAATTTACTCACAGATTTTCTTCGTACCGGTACTATTCGTCATTCAGTTAATTCAAGCCCAATTGACCCTGCGGACCTTGAGGGTCTTCGTGGTTTTCTTGATCTTGGGTGGCGGCTTGGTGTCTTGCTGTCCCAGCTCGACGATCAGCCACCAAAGGCAGTTTCAATTGCGTACAGAGGAGAGATCGCATCGAGGAATACCCGACTTATCACGGCTGCATTTGCTGCTGGGTTGCTTGAAACAGCACTTGAAGACGTCAATATTATTAATGCGGAGATGTTGCTGAGGGAGCGAGGGATCGAGCTTGTAGAGCAAAGTAGAACTGACCCAGGTGCATTTAGTTCAGTCGTCGCTGTTGATCTGGTTGTTGGTGACCATGTGCATCGTGCAGCAGGAACTCTTTTTGGTCGATCCATGCCCAGACTCGTTCAACTTGAGGGGCATCGTCTGGAGGCCTATCTTGATGGGACACTTCTGATTTTCATGCACGAAGATGTCCCAGGGATCATTGGGAATGTCGGTACAGCGTTTGGCGGAACTGGCGTGAATATTGCTCAGATGACCGTTGGTCGTTCAGCGCCCGGTGGTGACGCGATTGGTGTACTCAGTCTCGATCAGGAGCCATCAGACGATTCGTTATCAAAAGTACGGACCTGTGAAGGGATACATTCCGCAAAAGTGTGTAAGTTGCCGATGGCCGGACAACTTCCCTACTGGTTAGCTGCTGGATCGAACAGTTCAGACGGGAGATAATACAGAAAGCCTGGCTTGCGTCTCGCACCTGCGTTCGTTGGTTAGGTCGATTTGTTCCATCTTTAAAATGGTTCAAAAGCTATTGTGTTGTGGACAAGTCGGACGATCCACCAGAAGACGAATTTGATTGCATGCTGGACGATGCACCATCAACCGGGCCACACATGCTAGAGGAATAAAAAGATGCAAAAGATGCTCAGTAGCATTTTGGTTTTAGGTTTCTGCCTTTGTCTTGCTTCAGACTTGATCGCTGACCCTAAAACTGCACTGAAAAGAATAAGTCAACTAGATGATGAATTCGCAGGATTGACTAAGATAGAAATAAAGGACTCACTCGGCTCCCCTGTGCGCGCTAGTAACAGACGAGAACACGCCTTTTGGTACTACAACTGTGCAATGATCGACGACGATACAGGAAAAGCATATGATCAAATTCGTATCTTTTTTCAGAACGGCGTAGTGGATGCTGTAGTTCCGCACATGTCTGATGATCCCAATTAGCTTTGCAGCTTCCCCCTTATTTTCCACAGTGGCGACTTGTCTCGAATGTTATGATGGAAGAACCAGCAAAACTGTTGTGTTGCTCCATCCGGCTTGTTCGCGCCGGTTATAGGGCTTTGGTTCTTTCGTCTGTCTGTCTGGTGTGGATTACCCTTGTCGGAGTTAGTGTTCCGGCAGAATCGATGCTGGAGCAATCAGCTTCACGGCTCATTACAGCTCTTGGTGAAAAAGGCTATCACGATACGGCAGTTGCTGTACTCGACCAGCTTCTTCACAACAACGCGGTGTCGGATTCGTTTCGCGAAAAGATTCCTTTATGGCGTGCCAATGAACGTGTGGCTGGTGTTCGTGGGACGTCAGACACAGGGCAAAGGCAGCGGGCGTACGAGCAAGCGATCAGCGATTTCAAGCAGCTCCTTGAAGGCGATCAGAATCCGTCGGTTGCCGCCGAAGCAGCGTTTCAGTTGGGGATGGTTTTTCTTGATATGGGGAGACTGTCGAGGAATCAGGTAGCCATTGTCGGCAAAGATAGTAGCGAAGCCCAGCAATTCTTCTTGTCTGCAGTTCATGTTTTTGTAGGGCCTCGGTCGGGCCAGACAGCGCTCATTGCGATCGAGGAAGAACTCCAGCAAGTCGAAACGCTCATTCGTGAGTTTCGAGACCAGCGGTTGATTACGTCGACGGATCGTCGCCTGCTCAATCAACTAGAGCAGAGTCGTGAGAAACTGCGGGGTCGTCGCGTGCAGGTTCAATTGCTTGCTGCTGAGGCATGTTCGGAAGTGGCGGAATGTTTCGAGCAATACTCAAAAGAATGGGGCCGAAGTCTGGAGGATGCCCTGCAGCGGTACCATGCGGTGTATCTGTCTACACCAACACGCTCTGCAGGACTTTGGGCACGACTTGAGGAAGGGAAGACTCTTCTTGCTCTAGGTCGGAAAAAAGAAGGACAGGAGGTTCTGCTCGAGATTACAAAATTACCAAGTTCGGAAACATTAATTTATCAATTACGAGTGAAGGCAGTCGACGCATTGCTTGCCAACTGGCTCAACACAGCGAGTTTGATAGACGATAAAGAATTTGATGAACGGCTTCGGCAATTTGCCCTCGGTGATAATCGGGACCGTGCGATCAATTCAGATCTTTTGGCAATGAAGTATCGTTCAGCCGAATTACTATGGCGACGGCTCGAAGCATCATCTGCAGATTCGAAAGATGCCCGCAAGTCGCTGCTGGCCGATATTCGCACTCTTGCTCGGGATGTTGCAAAAGCTGGTGATGTTCATGCTGCATCTGCACGGAAATTGCTCGAGAAGTTAGGGGGGCAGGACGCGGCATTAGCTGAGCGACTCGGCCGTAGCTTTGCGGCATCCTTTCGTCATGCTGAAAAAATCTTAGAGCAGTACCGCACGAATCCATCAGGAACACAGCGGTCAGTAGCTCTCGCAGGGCTTCAAGAGGTGCTGAAGAGTGCGCCAAGCCAGCCAGCCGAAGATCAAGAGCTAAAAAAAGAGCAATTGTCACTTTTGTGGTATCAAGTAGCACTCCTTTTTTACGAGGATGAACGATACCACGAGGCGGTTTCGCTGAGCGACTTTCTCGTGAAGCGTTCGCCGTATGATCCTATTGCCCAAAAAGCTGCCATTCTTTCGTTCGCCAGTTGGCAGGCTTTAGTGGCACAGCAAAATATGGATTGGGGCGAGAGTGCTACGGCCCAAATGGGTGAAATGGCATCGGTGATCATGGGCCGATGGCCTCGTGATCGATGTTCTGCCGATGCCGCAGAAGTGAGCATTACCCTTGCCTTGCGAAATGGGAATAGTGCAGCTATCGAGAGCGTGTTGCAGAGTCTTGATGAGAATGTGATTGGACGGCCAGAGGTGCTTTTGCGTGGTGGAGTCGCGCTATGGCATCTCTGTCAACATCCTGGGAACGGGCGGAACAGCACATCGGGCGTGCTGAGGACGGAATGCCTTCAAGACGCCAGCCGCGTTCTTGATGAGGGGTTGGCAGTCATTGATGAAAAAAAAGTATTGCGAGGCAAGACCTTAGAAATTGCAGTGGCTGGGGCTATTGCGCGTTGTGAAATTTCTCTGTACTCCGGCAACAATGACTCCCTCGATCTTTTTACACTTCTTACTCATGCTAGATACGGGCCGTGGCAGGTTCTTCGAGAATCCTCAACAGAGTTTCCACTTTCAATTTATGAGGCTGGTTTGCATGTGTGCATTCGGGGTTTTGCGAAGGTGCAGCGATATGACCTAGCAATGCAGGCAATGAAATGTTTGGTAGCAAATGTTTCTTCGAACAAAGAAGCAAGGCTTCGGCTTGTCAGAACGGCTATCTCAGTTGGTAATAAACTTTTTGAAGGACTAGAAGAAGGTATAGAGCAAGACAGCACGACAACTGAACAAAATGGATTTTCGGAAGACGAACTTAAATTTATTAAGCAATTGCTGGACTTCACAAAAGCTGCCACAGATCAAGTAGAGGTACTGTCATGGGTGGCGTTTACCTCAGGTAGACTTGGGCTTCCAGGTGATGGTCTCGGTCCAATTATTCCCAACGAAAAAAGAAAATCTTTTCTCGCTCAGGCTGCTGTGACAATAGAGGAAATTCTGTCGCACGCCGCGCTTCCTCAGTCGGCAAAGACTTCTTGGCGACGCGAGCTGGTGGTGGCCAGGTCAAATCTTGGTCAGTGGGATGAGGCTCTGGAGCAGATGAGAGTCATATTGGTGGATCAACAGAATAATCGATCGCCAATACTCCAGCAGTATGCAGCGGAGTTGTTCCAGGAGGCAGCTCAGGATTCACAGAGTCTTGAACAGGCACGAGAGTATTTTCGTGCGGCGATTGTCGGTAGTCGTGTCACGGTAGACGTTGGCGAAAGCATTGTTTGGGGCTGGGGCTCACTTGCGAGTCGAGTTTCAAAGGCTGCATTTGGCTCGCGTGGTGGTGTCGCCGACAAGATGCAGAATGTTTATTTCGAGGCGCGCTATCGGCTTGCTGCCTGCCGACTGGCATGGGCGCGGAAGGAGGTCGATACGTCTATCAAGACACGTTTGCTCAAAGAGGCTGAAGCCGACATAAAAATTGAGGCCCAACTGCATCCCGGCCTGGGCAGCGATGCGTCGAGAGAAAAATTTGAGACATTGCTGGACGCAATTCAGCAGGAGTTTGTGACAATTCCGAGGACTAAATGAAGACTATGAAATACAAATATCTAGAAATCATACCAAGAAGTATCTCGGGATTTGTTGAGCTAGTTCTTCGCTCGCTTCTGATCTGTTGTGTCTATGCCGCATGTCAAAATGAAGCACGCGTTGTCGCAGCGGATCAGGTAATTACCAGTAAGGAAACGGTATTTGGGAAAATAGAGTCTGTGTCGACTGAGGCGGTTCGGTTGCTTCCTCACGGCTCTACGAATGCTATTCGAGAAATAGGCGTGACAGATGTTGTGATGATTCAATTTTCTGATGAGCCGAAAAATTTGATCGAGGCAAAAAAGCGACTCATAAAGAATGACTTTAGCGGTGCCCTCGAATCCCTTGAGCAAGTC